>ENA-OQVM01004248-OQVM01004248.1-marine-metagenome-genome-assembly--contig:-NODE-4248-length-14757-cov-7.365054_pt1 | contig 14757 bp, 17 predicted proteins | sample MGYA00237776_ERZ505498 | MGnify/ENA primary metagenome ERZ505498 (study PRJEB26159, sample SAMN06265151) | marine metagenome | isolation source: Helgoland LTER site | place: Germany:Helgoland, sampling... | reverse complement strand
CCGCCGATATAGCCTGCGGCGTTATCGATGCTGATCGGGCCTGTCAGGGAAATTGCCGGCCCACCGGGTGTCGGGGTGACATAAGTTGTCCGGTTGGATTGCAAATAGCCACCGTCACCACCTTTCCCCATGATAAAACCACGGTTGATCAGCGTGAGACCGCCGGGAAAGGCGCCGCCCATATCAAGCGCGGGGAGAGCAGTGTCGTCCGACCAGATGTAAATCCCGGCGGCGACGGTCAGTTCAACACTGGACGCGCCGTCCCATCCCTGCTCCAGCAAATAGCTGCGCAGGTTCAACTGCAGCTGGTGCGTCGTGATGGTATGCGCAAAGGAGGCGGATTTGCCGCGTAGATCAGCTTTGCCAATGGGCCCTGTTGGCACGCCCGCAAGGTCACGCACCGCAGGCTCGCCAAGGGAGATTGTGGCGTCAGACGTGCGCCCCAGCTCCAGGTTGACTGCGGCGAGTGAAATCGGACCTGTGAGGGGAAGCGGCATGGATTAGGGATCCTCGAAGGCTGTGACGTTGCCTCTCAGGGTCAAATTGCCCCCGCTGTCGAGGGTCATGATATTGGTGCCATTGTATCTGAAGATAAGTTTGGCATTTGTGAACACGTTCCCGCTCGCCGCATGGACGGTAAAGGCACCGCCCAAGGCGGCAGAGAGCGCGTCAAGCCGGACTTTGTCGTCAGTTGCCATCAGGCCGGCAGTGCTGCTGCTAACCGTGGGAATGGGTGCGGAGCCTATGGACGTGATATGCCCGTAAACATCGACAGACATATTCTGGATGTAGGTGCTGCCCGCATTGTTCACGGAGCCCTGCGAAGAGGTGTCAGCATGGCTGAGCGTTACGCTGCCGGATGAACCGCCACCAGACAGGCCGGGGCCCGCTAATACGCTTGTGATGTCTCCCAGATTGGCGGTGTATCCGGCGTCGTTGGCCAGTGCGGAAATCCCATCGCCGGGCTGCAGTGCAGTGGTTGCGAACGCACCCTGCGCGGCCGTGGCGTAATCTGCACTGTTGAAGGCTTTGACCTGGGCAAGGTTTGTCACCTCACTCTCCATCACGGCACCAGCAGCAGTGACATTGGCCGTGTTGGTTACATCGGCACCTGCCTCAATACCGTCCAGTTTGGTTTTGTCGCCATCAATAAAAGCGCCCTCAGCCAAAACGGCCTGTTTGTCATTCAGAGCAGATTGCAAGTCTGTTTGATCACCGAGCGTTCCGGTGTCCGTCGTCAGGGTTTTTGGGACCAAGAGCGGCCTAACGTAAGAGAGAGTTTGGCTCATCTGGTTGGTTTGATTATGCGGCGTGCTGGCGGTGATGCAAGCGGCGCGTTTCGAGCGTCTTTCGTTTGATCCTTTCCCGTTGCTTTAGAATGGCTTTGTCACGCCCGAAGTAGACGTCAGCGGGTGTGACGTTGTTGATGCTCTCGTGGTAGCGCTGATGATTGTAGTGGTCGACGAAGGCTTCGATCTGGGCCTCAAGATCACCCGGCAGGAAGTAGTTTTCCAGTAAGATCCGGTTCTTCAGTGTTTGATGCCACCGCTCGATCTTGCCTTGGGTTTGCGGATGATACGGCGCGCCGCGCGAGTGTTTCATGCCTTTGTCCTGTAACCATTCCGCCAAATCCCCTGAGACGTAGCTGGACCCGTTATCACTGAGCAGACGCGGCTTGTGAACGACATGCACCTGATCACAGCCAGACGCCTGCAACGCGAGTTCCAGCGTGTCCGTCACGTCCGCCGCCCGCATGTTTGTGCAGAGTTTCCAAGAGACGATGTAGCGACTGTAATCGTCGAGGACCGTGCTGAGATAGAACCAGCCCCAGCCCAATACCTTGATGTAGGTGAAGTCTGTTTGGCCATCGTGCGTGACATCGTCATTTCTGATCCTCCCGTTTAAATTCTGATACCAAGTCCCCCAGTCGGGCGTGACAGCGTGACATGCCTTAGGCACATGTCACGCTTGTCACGCTCTACCCCGCTTCTGCACCGTGACATTTTTCGGAATGTAACGCTATGTCACGCTTGTCACGGTGTGGGTTCTTGAGGTCCATGATCGGCATTGTGACTGTGGAGTCGGTGGCGAGGTAAACGTTGTTTTCAACCCTCATAAGACCAACGGCGACAAGGTCATTCCTCACACGCGAAAATGCTTGGCGCTTTGTGTCAAGGTTGTCGCCGGTGTGCTTTGCGTAGAAAGCCGCACGCCAGTCATCAAGGTGAACACCTCGAAACGCGCCACCATCCCAGATGCTGTTTTTTATCCCTGCATTCGTGTAGGTTTCCAGTGCCAGCTTCTGTGTGGGTGTCAGGTGTCTTTTCTTTACGCGCCCTTCGGTCTTTTGCAGCACGGCGCTTTGTGCTTCGCCTGTCAGCGTGACACTATTCAACGTGAAATGCATATCCTCCGGCGGCTCTGCGTCTTTCATCTTCGTGTTTACCAGCTGCATACTGTCGCCGTCCTTTTGAACACGGAATTCACAATCAAGCGCACCTTTAAGCGCCATCGCTCCGCGCGCTCTTTGTTTGTCTGAATGGCCCGAATGATGAACCAGCAAGATTGCGCACCCTATTTGACGGCAGGGCAGGTCCGGCTGGGCTATATCCCAGACGTGATGGTGCAGATGAAAATGGGTGGCGTCAGCAACCGTTCTTTCGCCCATATGATCCGCAAAAGCCGTGAAGACTATCGCGCGATCCGGCGTCATGGTGTGGGTGGTATCAGCACTTTAGTCGCCAAGAACCTTTCAAAACTGCCGCAATTCGTTGGATCGGGTCAGGTATAGAAATACTTGGTGAGTTGATAGAAAATCGGGGCGGCAAAGATCACGCTGTCGAGCTGGTCAACAAATCCGCCTTGGCCGGGGATCAGGTGCGACCAGTCTTTGACGCCGCGGTCCCGCTTAATCGCGGCAAGAACGATGTTGCCGAACATACCGACAAGCGATGCGATACCGGCCATGAGCGCTGCACCCAAAACGCCGAAAGGGGTGATCCAGTTCAGCATGGCCCCGATCACCATGGCGCTGATCACACCGCAGATCAGGCCTTCCCATGTTTTGGGAGACAGGCCGGGTGCAATCTTGCGTTTGCCAATGCGGCGGCCGAAGAAGAAATCAAGCAAGTCGCCGAACTGCACGACCATGACAAGGAAAGCGATCAGCAGCACTGATCTGTCACCATAGCCGTCGATCTCCAGCGACATCAACGCAGGGACATGACTGACGCAGAAGACCGCAATCATCAATGCCCATTGGGTTTCGGCCACGCGCACAAGAAAGCGCTGTGGATTGCCCCGCAAGGCTGAGATCATGGGGAGAAAGAGAAACGCATAGACCGGGATGAACACGGTATAGAGCGCGGTCCATCCAAAACCGACGAAGATATATTGCAACGGCAGGACCGCAAAGAAGGCGAGAGCCAATGACAGGTGATCTGCCCGCGCTTTGGTTGTGAGCGTCAGAAACTCGCGCAACGCGGCAAAGGATGCAAAGGCAAAGAGCGTCATAATCCCGGGCTTGCCCAGCAAGAGCGCCACACCAATAAAGGCGACCATGCCCCACCAGCTTTGCACGCGGGTCATATAGGTATCGAGCACGGGGTTGGGTTCATCCAACGGTTGGCGAGCACGCAGGATTTCACCCAAGACTGTGAGGGCAATCAAAATACCAAAGCTGCCGAACGCCAGCAGCAGGATATCGGTCGTTGTGCTGCTCATGAGCGTTCCTCTGGGCGCTGGGCCAAGAGGGCGTCAGAGGCCCGTTTAAGGAAATCGTCTTTGCTTTCGCCTTCACGCACGTGGATCGGTTCACCGAAAGTTACCGTACAGATCAGGGGCAAGGGGATGACTTCGCCTTTGGGCATGATCTCGGTCAGGTTGGCGACCCACGTGGGAACCAGGTCAACATCCGGCCGCGCGACCCCCATGTTATAGAGGCCCGCCTTGAACGGCAGCAGGGGGTCTTCGGTCATGTTGCGGTTGCCTTCGGGAAAGATGATCAGCGATGCCCCTTCGTCGAGGGCCGCGATAATCTTGTCCATCGGTTTGTCTTTTACCTCTGGTCGGCGGTCGACCAACACGCAGTTGAAAACCTCTGGCCCGACAAAGGCGCGTAGTTTGTTTTTCAGCCAGTAATCGGCGGCGGCCACTGGGCGTACCGTGCGTCGCATGGCGGGTGGCAGGACCGACCAAATCATCGGCATATCCGCGTTGCTGGTGTGATTGGCAAAATAGACGCGTTGGCGCGGGATCGGTTCGATCCCTTTCCAGTCGGCACGCACGGCAGTGATTGCGCGGGCAAAGATGCGGATGGATTGCCCAACGATCCGGGCTGCAAATTGGCGCAAGAATTTCATGAAACCGACTTTGGCGAAGGGAAATGGGTTTGAAAAGAAAAAAGCCCCGCCCCCAGGGGAGGGGCAGGGCAATTATGTCGGTTTGTTTAGAGGGGCTCGCCGACATAGTCCTCAAGCAGCTTCTCGTTCTTGGCCGCCTCGAGCCGCTGAATGCGGTCTTCTGACATGCGTTCATCGAAGCGATATTTCACGAAATTCACGAGCGAGAGCGTCAACATCATCACCGAGATTCCCCAAAAACCTTTGGTCGAAAGTGGAACATCTGTTGAGAGCCACAAGGAGATGCCAAGCATTGTGTAGGCGACAACGACACCTAGCAGGTTCACGAACATGATAAGGCCGTTATCAGATTTATTGTTAAACATTGGATTATCCTTTCAAGGGATTAGACTTTTGAAGTTTATTTCTTGTTTGCTTTGAGGCGTGCGAGAACATCGTCAGCTGTCGCACGGGTCGCGTCGCCGAAACCCACGTCAGCCATCCGGTCCGTTAGGCTGTCGCCGTCCAGATCGCGGTTGATATCTGCAAGGATTTCGCCGCGCTCGAATGGGTCGTCGCGTCCAAGTACGCGGGAAATTAGCTCTTCGGCCTCCTCCACGCTGCCGTTCTGCACGCCGTTTTTGGTCATCTGCACCTGAATATTCTGTTCGCGGCGCACGGCACGGGCTTGAATGGCGCCTTGTTTGAGGTCGATGATCCGTCGGTGACCGCTTTCAATCGAGCTGCGTAGGCGCATGACTTTCTGATCCAAACGTTCCAGTGTTTCAGAACGTACAGTCAGTTCATTCTCCATATTGGCAATGGCGCGGGCGGCTTCTGCGGCCATATCTTCGCGGTCATTGTCCAATGCCTCCTTGGCGCGTTTTGTCAGGTCATTGACGCGCACCTTGAGGCTTTCGTGCTGCTTGTTTTCGGACCGCTGACGCTGGATCAGGCTGGCAAGGGTTGCTTTGGCTGCGCGCAAACTGTTTTCGCTTTCGCGGATTTTCTGGTCGATCAACTCAATCGCAAAAGCATCGCGGACGCGGTCTTCGGTGCGGGCATGCTGACCGTTGATCAGTGTGGCAAGTGTTTTGAACATGGTTTTCTCCGTTTCATTTCACAGTGTGAACACTGTTCATAAATTAGAGATAACGAGTCGGCCTCACATAAGCAAGAAAAAAATGAACAATGTTCAAATTACTATGAGGAAGCCGCGAATTGTCTTAGGACAAGGGCAATCATCCGGTCGATGTTATCTGTCGAAACGCCTGCACTTGCTTCGTCCAGCCCCAACAGCACAATGCCATGCACGGAAGAAAAGAGCGCACGGGTCAAAAGCGCCAGGTCATCGGCACCGCGATTGGGAAAGATCACCGCCAGAGGGTCAGAGATATAAGTGAAGAGCTGCCCCATCTCTTGCAGGTACCAATCTGGGGCGGTTTCGCCGGGCGCGCGTTCAACGTCAAACAGCGCGCGCCAGCTAAGGTGGTTCTTGGCCGCAAACCGGTGATAGGCCTGCGCCATAACGACCAGTTGCTCAACCGGATCTTGGGGGGCTTTTGCCAAAGCCTCGGCCACATCTGCCCCCAGACGATGAAACGTTCGTGCGTTCACGGCCAGCGTAAGGTCGGTCAGATCACCGAAGACGTTGTAAATGGCACCGACCGCACAGCCTGCCTCGCTTGCCAAATCCCGAGCGCGCAATGCATTGAGCCCGCTTTGCGCTATCGTGCGTTCTGCAATGATGATCAGGCTATCGCGCAGTTCTTGCCGCCGTCTTTCGGTCTTTGTTGCCATCTGTTCCTCACCCCAATGAACGCAGTTCAATGATAAGCGAGGTATGTACCATTGAAAAGGGGGTGCGATTGAGGTGGAACAAGGATCGAACGCGTCAGTCTGCCTATCCGTCAACTGCGTAAGATTGGAGCGATTGAGATAGGCTTTTCGACAGACGCTTCATGACGATTTGAATCCTTTGCAGGTTCCGCTGTTCCGGCAAACAGCCCATGAACAACCGAAACGTATCCGGCAGTATGTCGCCCGAGCAAGCGACCAAGCGGTCGTCGCTGGCACCGAGAAAATGAGGGAGCGCACCGGCGCCACCGCCGGCCAATATCATATCACGAGTGGGGAGTACGCCATCAATTGCAGCAACGACTTTGGCATCTGGATGGTCTTTGAGCAATTGCGCGGGCACCTCGGTTGCGCCTGCGCGTGGCCAGAAGGTCAGAATGGGGCCTGTTTCGTCTTGCCGCCTATAATATGCAAAACGGACCTCTCCGAGATCGCGGGTATGTAGCGTGGCAGTGGGCCGTTTGCCGATGCGCAGCACGATATCGGCTTCGTATTTCGCGAGGTCTACGAGCCGGTTCGATGTTGTCAGCTCCAAAAACAACTCAGGATGATCGTTCATGAAGGCGTTCAGCTGAGGGGCAAACGCAGACAAGACATGCTCGGAAACCGAGATGCGGACCTTACCGTATTTGATCCGCCGTTCTTCGGAATTTGTTTGGATGTGGCTCAGCTCTTGTTCGGCGCGTTCAGAAACAGCAAGAATACGCCGCCCATGCTGCGTGAGAGACAGGCCTCCGGCAACCCTGTCAAACAATTGAGTGTCCAGCTGCGCTTCTAGTCTCTCCAAGCGACGGGCAACCGTTGTTCGATCGATGCCAAGCATTTGTGCGGCCACTGCGAATGACTTGCCGCGGGCCAGCGCCAGCAAAACTGGGACTTCTCCCCAAGGGAGTTCGGTTTGTGCATTTTCGCCCAACAGTATGCAAAACCTCGCGTTGTTTGGCATTAATGCATAACTTAGAACGTCATTTGCAACCAATGGCAACACCCAAAAAGGAACAAAAAATGGACTCTGCTCTTAAGAAAATTGCTCTGGCAATCGCTACGACAGCCATTACGGCAGTCTCTGCATTTGCAGAACCGGTCTATATGATGGCCCAAATTCAGATTGATGACCAAGAGAAGTACTTCAACGAGTACGGCACCGCTGTCTTTCCTATCGTTATGGGAACTGGCGCGAAGGTTCTCGTCGCGACCCCGACCGTCAATGCACTTGAAGGTGAATGGGCTGGAAACTGGACCGTCGTGATCGAATTTCCGTCAGAAGAAGCGGCGATGGATGATTGGTATAATTCAGCAGCCTATGAAGAGGTGCGCGAGCTTCGCTTTGCGACAACATCGATCAATAACCTTGTCATCGCGCCCGGATTTGTGCCGCCGTCACAGTAATATTGATAGGGCTTGTCGGCCGTATCCAAAGCATAACATCTCCCTGACCGGCTTCGGTCGGGGAACCTAGGTGCCCGCCAAGGGCGGGTGCCAACCCAACAACAATTCATTCATTGAAAGGATGCCCCGATATGGCAAGAGTCGTTGTAGACCAAATCACCAATCTCGTATGTTTGGCTAAGCTGGGACAGCTAGGCTCCTGTGTCAATTTCTTTGCGGAGACCATTGCGGGCCGCCAGAATATGCTGGCTTAGGATCGTTGATGCCTCATCAACGCGCATCCCTATGTAGGCATCGGCAAGTTTTTCGTGTTCCTCAATCCAGCGATCAGTTTGATCGGAAAGTTGCGCATAGTGGTTAGCATGGACCACACAACTTTTACGTAATTCATCTATGATCGTCATTTGGCGGGAACGATTGGCTGGCTGATAGAGCGCCGCGTGAAATTGCCAATCACCAGCTTGCCAGCCTTCTCGCCCAGCTTCCAGCGATGATTTTTGCAGCGCGTATTTCACATCTGCATGGTCCTGCGGCGTTGCTATCGCCATCGCACGTCCGAGGATATCACATTCAAGGCTAACACGCAGATCATATATTTCGTCTACTTCGTCGTCAGACAAAGCTGGAATCCGTGCTCCTTTTCCTGCGACGATATCAACCAGTTTTTCAGTGGCAAGGCTTTGAAGGGCATCACGCACCGGAATTCTGCTGACACCGTATGCATTCGCAAGATCTGTCTGTGAAAGAACTGCTCCCGGGCGATATTGACCGGCCATGATGGCTCTTCGCAACTTCTCAACTAGGCTCATTGCTTCCTCTTTTCATCAGTGTATACGTGTATACGAATCGAATGCTAAACACAAGGCAAGCATATGGAACACATTTATAATTCGAATATCCGGTGGACTGGGAACAGGGGAGCAGGCACAGCAAGCTACCGCGCGTATGACCGCTCATGGGATGTGGTCGTACCCGGCAAGGCTGTGATCCATTGCTCAAATGACCCCCTCTTAGGTGGTGACACGACCAAAATGAACCCAGAAGATTTGATGTTATCCGCATTGTCGGCCTGTCACATGCTTTGGTTCCTACACTATGCTTCGGATGCAGAAATAATCGTGACTAGTTACGAGGATACTCCGGTAGGTGTTGGCGAGGTTTCAGCAGGAGGTGCTGGTCGATTCATCGCTGCCGTGCTGCACCCAAACATACGCTTACAATCTGGCGCAGATATTGCAGCAGCGACAGCGATCCATCATCGTATTCATGAGGTCTGCTTTGTCGCGCGATCGGTGAACTTCCCGGTGACCTATGAACCCATCTTCGAAGCTGAAGGGTAAGTATCCATCTGTTCTGCCTCTATTACTTCTCCGGCCAAAGCTGACATTCATGCACGGCGCAGCATCCTGCACTCTGGGCGCAAAGCAGGCGTTCATCGACTTCCCCTCAGCCCACCAAGTGCCGAGGCACGACTATCATCTCTTAGCCGGGGAGCCGCCGCCAAAGCTGTTTACACCGTGGTATCCAATTGGCTCTTCTTGCATTTGCAGGTGCAGCCCGTCTTCTTCATAAGGGTGCGCCCGTGCAAGGTCTTCGTCAAAATCGATTCCCAAACCCGGTGCAGTCGGCACGGGGACGTAGCCGTTTTCAACCGTGATGCTGCCTTTGATCAGATCGTTGTGGAACGGGGTCTCAATCGTTTCGGCCATTAGGATGTTGGGGATTGAAGCAGCAAGCTGGATGTTTGCGGCCCATTCGACCGGTCCCGCATAAAGATGCGGCGCCATCTGCGCGTTATAGACCTCGGCCATCGCTGCGATCTTTTTTGTTTCCCATATTCCGCCAGACCGCCCAAGTGCAGGCTGTAGAATAGTAGCAGCACCAGAGCGTAGGACGGGCGCGAACTCGGCCTTTGTGGTCAGGCGTTCACCTGTTGCAATCGGGATGCTCACAGCGCCCGCGACCTTGGCCATTTCATTCACGTTATCGGGCGGGATTGGTTCTTCGTACCACAGCGGACTATAGGGCTCTAACGCCTTGCCCAAACGGATTGCGCCACCTGTGCTGAACTGCCCATGCGTGCCAAACAAAAGATCAACGCGGTCGCCAACGGCATCGCGGATGGCTTTGCAGAACGCCACTGACAATGAAATGTCATGCATCGACGGCATATGCCCACCCCGGATCGTATAGGGACCTGCGGGGTCGAATTTCACTGCCGTATAGCCTTTGTTGACCATATCGACGGCCACCTCGGCGGCCATTTCGGGACTGGCCCAGAAATCTGGCAACGGATGCGATGGGCGTGGGTAAAGGTAGGTATAGGCGCGAATGCGGTCGTTCATGCGCCCCCCGATCAGTGCGTGCACGGGGCGGTCGCGGTCTTTGCCCAGAATGTCCCAGCAGGCCATTTCCAGGCCTGACCACGCGCCGATCACTGTCAGATCAGGGCGTTGGGTAAAGCCCGCGGAATAGACCCGACGGAACATCAATTCGATGTTCTCGGGGTTTTCGCCTGCCATGTGGCGCTCAAAGACGTCTTTTATGACGGCCTTCATCGCTTCGGGTCCGATAGAGGACGCGTAGCACTCGCCGTATCCAACGACGCCCGTGTCTGTCGTGACTTTGGGAATGATCCAATAGCGTCCACCCCAGCCGGGGGCGGGCGGGGCTGTGACAATCACGTCAAGGTCAGCGAGTTTCATGAGGCGTCTTCCCTATGGCAGTGCAAGGTGGATCGAAATCCACCTTACGATCGCGCAACAGTCAGTCAAAGACAATCACGTTGCGCTTGGCCGACCCCGTTTTGGTATCTGCAATGGCCTCATTGATCTGCTCCAACGACCAGCGCCCCGAGATCAGCTCATCCAGCTTCAAACGACCCTGCTCGTAGAGGTCCACCATCCAAGGAATATCCCGCGCAATCACAACGTCGCCCATCTTTGACCCGACCATACCTTGCCCAGTCGCAGCGAGCATGACCGGCTCGTAAGTCGACATCGCTCCGGAATGGGGCATGCCGACCATGATCACTTTGCCGCCGTTCGCCAGATACTGCGGAGCCGTATCATATGCGGGGATGGCGCCGACGGTCACAAACACCGCATCGGCTCCGCGCCCCATCGCTTTCTTTGCTGCGCGCCAAGGCTTTTCGTCAGTCGCCAGAACCCCATCCGTTGCGCCAAACTCTCTCGCAATCGCAAGCTTCTCTTCGGACATATCCACCGCAATGATCCGCCGCGCACCTGCAATGCGCGCACCTTGGATTGCGTTCAGGCCAACACCGCCGGCACCAATGACGACGACGTCCTGTCCTGCGCGTAGGCCTGCCGCATTCACCACTGCACCGACACCGGTAATCACACCACAAGCCAGCAAAGAGGCAGCTTCCATGGCGATTCCGTCTGATAGTTTCACAACCTGGCTTTGGTCCACCACAACCCGTTCAGCAAAGCCGCCCGTGTTCATGGCTTGCACCAATGCCTCACCGGTTGCACTTGTCAGCGGCCCGCTGACCATATCGCTTTCGCAAGCTACAGGTTTGCCACCAGCACAAGACGGACAGGTGCCGCAGGCCCGGATCAGGGTCACAACGACCGGATCACCGATTGCTACACCGCGCACGCCGTCGCCGACAGCGCTGATATGGCCTGCCGCCTCGTGTCCGTAGACCGCAGGCAATGCGCCGCCCCAGCCACCATCAATGAATGAAATGTCGGAATGACAGATAGCGCAGGCTTTCAGCGTCACCTCAACTTCGCCCATGTTAGGGGCGGCGAGGGTCACGGTTTCGATGGTTAATGGTGCGCCGAATTCACGGCAAACGGCGGCTTTGATCTGTGGCATGGAATCGTCCTTGGTTCATGACTCAACCCCGAACCTGCGGCGGCTGGTGCCGCCGTGCAAGTCCGAAAACGTCTCTATGTGACGCGGGCGCGCTTTGGCCTTGGTGTTTGCAAGAAAACAACAATGCAGCCGATTGTCAGGACAGCCGAGAGCAGGAATGGTGCGCCGGGCAAATAGAATGGTGCGGTGTTTGTGGTGAAATACCAAAAAGTCTGCGTCACGATCAGGGGTGCGAAAATAGTGGCGACCGCATTGATGGACGAAACTGTCCCTTGCAGCTCGCCCTGTTGATCGTCAGAGGCCGTACGAGACATGATCCCTTGGAGGGCGGGGCCTGCCATTGAACCAAGGGCTGTCAGCGGGGTCAGCGCCAGTGCAACCCAGCCGTTCGTCACAAACGCCAGTGCGCCAAAGGCGAGCACATCAACACAAAGCCCTAAGAGCACCGCTTTGCGTTCCCCAATCCGTTTCAAAATTGGCCTAATCAGCAGACCTTGGACGATAGCGATCCCGATCCCGAACAGGCCCAGCGAGAGGCCAATCATCCCCGGGCCCCAGTCAAACCGTTCTGCCCCGAAATACGCCCAGACACCGGGATAAACGAAGAACGCGATGGTGTAGACGAAGGTGATTAACAGCAGCCGCTTGAGGCCAGGTAGAGAGCCGATGTTCTTAAAAGCGCCAAGCGGATTGGCACGTTTCCATTCGAAAGGCCGACGTATGCGGTCGGTCACTGTTTCGGGCAGAATGAAGTAGCCAAAGATTGCGTTAGCCGCAGCGAGAAAGGCAGCCGCCCAGAAAGGCGCGCGCGTTCCATACTCGGCCAACGCACCGCCGATCATCGGGCCAAGCACAAAGCCCATACCAAAGGCGGCGCCGATCAGACCAAAATTTGCCGCTTTCTCTTCTGGTTTAGAAATATCGGCCATATAGGCGGCGGATGTCGATTGAGTGGCTGCCGTGATCCCGCCAATGATCCGTGCAATAATCAAAAGCACAATCGTAAAGGCGAGCGCCATAAGCACATAGTTGATGGCCATGATGACCAGCGAAATAATCAAGATAGGCCTGCGTCCGTAGCGATCTGACAGGCTTCCCAACGTTGGTCCAAAGAGAAATTGCATGGCAGCAAAGATTGTCGCGAGCACGCCGCCCCAAACGGCGGCAGCACCGATCCCCTGACCTTCGACCTCTTGGATGAGGTCAGGCATCACAGGCATGATCAGGCCAATGCCCATACTATCGAGAATGACAGAGATCAGGATAAAGGTGACAGCAAGGCGTTTGTTCATCGGCGCAGATTTAAACTGTTGAGTTTAGCTTGCAAGCACTGACTGCGGGGTAGGTAAGGTGGATGCAATCCACCTCCCATTAAAGATGGCCCGTATTGTTAAGAAAACTGGTCAAATGGGCGGCATATGCTTCTGGGTGCTCAACACAGGGCAAATGACCCGCTTGCCGCATCAGCGCAAATTGTGAGCCGGGGATCAGATCCACGGTTTCGCGCACCAGATCCGGCGGGGTGGATCCATCTTCTGATCCGGCAATACCCAAGGTCGGAATGCGCAAACCGCTTGTCGGCGTATAAAAATCGGTACCAGCGATGGCCGCACTCACTCCGGTGTATCCGTCCACGGCTGTGGCTTCGACCATCGCCTTCCAAGGGGCCATTTGCGGGGTGCCGAAAAACGCGCGGCTGAACCAGCGCTTCATGATCTCGTCTGATGCGGAGGCCACACCCTTTGTTCGGATCGCGTTGATCCGGTCCTCCCACAGCTTCGGATTTCCAATTTTGGCGGCGGTGTTCGACAGCACAAGTGCGCGGACGATATCAGGGCGCTTCACCGCCAAACCTTGCGCAACCATGCCACCAACAGAAAGCCCGACGAAAACAGCGTCCCGCACCGCACAAGCATCGCAAACCGCCTCTGCATCGCTGATCAACTGACCCATTGTGTAGGGGGCGGCGGGCACATCGGATTGACCGTGACCGCGCATGTCATAGCGGACAATGCGCAGTCCTGCTGGCAGATAAGGCAGGATCAGATCCCAAAGGTGCAGTGATGTTCCGAGTGAATTGGAGAACACGACGGGTGGTCCATCTTCGGGGCCTTCTACCTCAAAGTGTATCCGCACCCCATCGCGAATTACCTCAGGCATCAGGATCACCCAGTACCATATGCGCCATGATCTGACCGTGATCAGAGGCAAGTTTGTTATAGGGTGCTTCGGGGTGCGATCCGTCGGTCAGGTGGTCGTTCAGCACGCTGAAGTATTCCATCTCGCCGATTTGGCCTGCGAATTCAGGCAGGAAATGCCGTGACATCAGGATTTGGTCGATGCTTTCAAAGACCCCGCCAAAGGCCGAGGTATAGACCATGTCGCGCAGGGATTTTTTGACAAAGAGCCTTTCGGCTGAGTGCAGGCGGACTTTGTTCATCGCTTCTTGAATAATTTCATTCTCAGTGTCCGAATATCTGTCGCGCTTAGTCTTCGCATCATGGCGGCGCATCCACGCGTAGTTCTTGAATGGCGCCTCGCCGCTAATGATTTCGGACGACACAGCATGCTCACTATCGTTGAAATCACCCAGAACCATGACCGGATTGCCCGCTTCCAATTCTGTCAGCACCGCTCGGCGCAGAACCCAAGCCTCTGCCATGCGCCGCAAGGCAGACCGCAGTGATCCCATGGCGCGGGTGGCCGGATCATAGTTCACTAAGTCGGCGGCTGGCGGAAAGTCTGCACCTTTCGGTTTTGGCAGTTCGCCCAGCTTTGATTTCAAATGGCAGTTAAAAACGGTTATGATTTGATCGCCCACCGGAATACGTGCTTTCAAAATCGGGCGGCTGAGGCGCTTGATCTGGTATGATCCGCCGTCGCTGCCATCTAGGTCGCTAAACGGTATGTCGAGCGGTTCAGGCAGGTCCTGGATGATTTCGGGTTGGCCAACAAAGCCATAGCGCGACAAAATCGCGACGCCAGGGCGCCGCTGGCCAGGGCCGTCGTCAAAGCTGTTCGGCGCAAAGGCTAGCCCTGCTTCGGTGTAAGGCTCATAGGCCAATTTGCGGAAAATGGCTTTGCGTGCATAGCGCTTAGAGCGATTAGGGATGACCGCATCATTTGCGGCTTGGCCTAATTCGTCCGTCTCGATGATAACGTCGCGCAATGCATTTTCGGAAAAGATTTCCTGAAAACAAACGATGTCTGCATTCATGGTCAATAGCTGGTCGGCCAGCCACGCGCGCTTCCACGCATATTCCTCTGGGGTGTATTCCTCGAAGCGATAATACTCCTGATCGGCTTCGATCAGGTTTTTGACGTT
>ENA-OQVM01004246-OQVM01004246.1-marine-metagenome-genome-assembly--contig:-NODE-4246-length-14763-cov-5.648849_pt1 | contig 14763 bp, 13 predicted proteins | sample MGYA00237776_ERZ505498 | MGnify/ENA primary metagenome ERZ505498 (study PRJEB26159, sample SAMN06265151) | marine metagenome | isolation source: Helgoland LTER site | place: Germany:Helgoland, sampling... | reverse complement strand
GCTAAGTCATTGAATAAATATGGCTATGACGCGGCCCCGATCCACGGTGATCTAGACCAGAGCCACCGCACACGCACGCTTGAGGGCTTCCGCGACGACAAATTGCGCTTCCTTGTGGCCTCTGATGTGGCCGCGCGTGGTTTGGACATTCCCGCTGTGACGCACGTTTTTAACTTCGATGTGCCCAGCCATGCCGAAGACTATGTCCACCGCATCGGTCGCACGGGCCGTGCAGGCCGCTCTGGTGTTGCGATCATGATCTGTGTGCCGCGCGACGAGAAGAACCTTGAAGACGTCGAGCGTCTGGTCAAAGAGGCGATCCCGCGTCTGGACGCACCAGGCGGCAAAGCGGCCCCAGCCGCCGCTGCGGCTGAGCCGGATAAAACTGAAGAGAAGTCAAAGCGCACACGCAGCCGGAGCCGCAGGAAAGACGACGCCCCAGTGGCAAAGGTTGATGCGCCAAAGGTTGAAGAGGCCAAGCCGGTTGAAGCGCCCAAGCCAGAGGTGAAGGCAGAGGAAAAACCACGCCAAGAACGCAGCCGCGGTGGACGCGGTCGGGGCAACGACCGCCGCGACAATGGCCCGAAGGTTGTTGGGATGGGCGACGAGCCGCCAGCGTTTATCGCGCTGAGCTTTGCGGATCGCGCGAAGGGCTAATGGTAAGGTCGGGGTGAACCCCGACCTACCTTTTACATTCCTTAAGAAAGAACTGGACTTGGCGCGCTTCCCATATTTGGGATCGCAGTAGCCTTCCTACAGAATGTAAGAAGTTTGATAACAGTCGTGAGAGAAATTAACCACGTATACCTTGGTAGGTAGGCCGGGGTTCACCCCGACGCCACATCTCACCCCAACCGCGACACAATCACAGTCACCTCAGGCTTCTTCCCGATCTCGCCCTGTGCTGACTTGCGGGCAATCGTTTTCAGCTCTTTTTCCAACTTCACGTCATCCCGCAGTGTCTTGGCATTGGCACGGTTCACGAATTGGCTCAGATCTTCTTCCACCACATCAACGAGGGCTGCGTTGTTCCGCCCTGTCTCGGCCAGACCCATGACTTCGACCCAAGGATCGCCCAGAGGCTCGTCGTTTTCGTCGATGATCAGCGTCACCACCATATGACCATTCAGCGCCATGCGGATACGGTCACGCACGATGCCGTCCATCGCGCCCACTTGCACGGAGCCGTCCAGATAGGTGCGTCCGGTGTCGATGTATTCGGCAACGGTCGGTTGGTTGCCTGACAGATCAATCATCATGCCGTTGACGGCAACGATGCCCGATAGCCCTGCCTCTGCACCCAATTTCACATGCTCGCGCAGGTGGCGGTGTTCGCCGTGCATAGGGATTAGGGTTTGCGGCTTCGTGATCTGGTGCAGGCGCGCCAGATCGGGTCGGTTGGCGTGGCCAGAGACGTGGTATTTACCGCCTGCGTCGTCGATCACGTCAACGCCCAGTTCCGACAGTTGGTTCATAATCCGGATCACGCCGCGTTCATTGCCGGGGATGGTTTTGGAGGAAAACAGGAAGGTATCACCGTCCTTCAATTTGATCCCCATATAGTTGCCCTGCGCCAGCTGCGCAGAGGCCGCGCGGCGTTCACCTTGGCTACCTGTGACCAACAACATCACGTTTTCACGCGGCATTTGCAGGGCGTCTTCAGGGGATACGACCGATGGAAACCCTTTGAGGATGCCGACTTCTGTCGCCGCTTCGACCATGCGCCGCATGGCGCGGCCCAGCAGAACGACCGACCGGTCGGCCTTTTGTGCGGCCAGGGCCAGCGTTTTCAAACGTGCGATGTTAGACGCGAATGTGGTCGCGACCACCATGCCGGACGCTTCTTTCATCATATCAGTGATCGCGTCGCCGATCGTGGACTCAGAGCGCCCCGGATCGCGCGAGAAAACATTCGTACTGTCACAAACCAGTGCTTTGACGCCATCTTTGGACACTTCTTCCCAAAGCGCCTCGTTCCACGGATCACCTACAACGGGGGTCTCATCGATTTTGAAGTCACCAGAGTGCAGAACGCGGCCTTCGGGCGTATCAATCAACAGACCCGCACTTTCGGGGATCGAGTGACTGATGGGCAGGTAGGATACTGTCATCGGGCCGCATTTGATCATCTCGGGGTAAACACCCACGACTTTGACCACAGACGCAGGATGCCCGTGTTCATCCAGCTTGCGCCGTGCAATGTTTGCGGTAAAGGGCCGCGCATAGACGGGCGCGCCCAGCTCTTCCCAGTAGTGCCCGATAGCACCTACGTGGTCTTCGTGGGCGTGGGTGATGAAGATGCCATCAATCTGCGCCTTGCGTTCCTTGAGCCAAGCAATGTCTGGCAGGATCAGGTCCACACCCGGCGTGCCATCCATATCTGGAAAGGTCACACCAAGATCGACAACGATCAGACGCTCTTTGCCCGGCTGTCCGTAGCCATAAACATAGGCGTTCATGCCAATTTCGCCAGCGCCCCCAAGAGGCAGGTAAATCAGGCGGTCGGTCATGCATTATCCTTATTATACTTATGGATCACGGTCAGCCCGTGGATCGTCAGATCATCTTCGAACGCGTCAAACAGCGGTTCGGATTGTTGAAAGAGCGGGGCTAGTCCGCCGGTGGAGATCACCTGCATCGGCACGCCACGCTCGGCCTTGATCCGCGCACATATCTCGCGGACCAATCCGATGTAACCCCAAAAGACGCCCGATTGCATACAGGCCACAGTATTGGTGCCAATCACCGCCTGTGGCTTTGAAATATCTACGTGTGGCAGCGCAGCAGCCGCGTTGTGCAGGGCCTCAAGCGATAGGTTCACACCGGGGGCGATGACGCCGCCAACATAGGCACCATCTTCGGCAACCACGTCAAAGGTTGTGGCTGTGCCAAAGTCCACCACGATCAAATTGCCGCCATGTCGGTCAAAGGCACCTGCGGCATTCACCAATCGGTCGGGGCCGACCTGCGTGCCCTCATCAACGCGTGGGTCGGCGGGCAGCAGGCAATCAGGTTTGCCGACGACCAATGGGCGGCAGTTATAATAGCGGTCGGCGAAGACGCGCAGGTTCCAGACCACACGCGGCACAGTCGAACTGACGATCACCTCGTCAATCTCGACATCGACTTTCTGAAACCGCATCAGCGTCGATAACCAGACATAGTATTGGTCAGCAGTCCGCTGCCACTCTGTGCTGGTGCGCCATGTGGCAATGAATTCTTTTCCGTCCCAGATCGAAAACACCGTATTGGTATTGCCGCAGTCAATGGCGAGAAGCATGAGGTCGCCTCCTTTTCTCAGAAAAATACGTCCGCAGCCGTGATCGCGCGTGGCCCTGTGCCCGTGATCAGCACAAGATTGCCGTCGCGGTCGATGCTGTCAAAGATGCCGGTGATATCCTCACGCCCCGTGCTGGCGGTAATGACCTCGCCCAATCGGGCCGCATTCGCCATCCAATCGTCGCGGATCCGGTCAAAGCCGAGACGCAGAAGTTTGGCCTCTTGCGTGGCATAGGCGTCGGCGAGAGTTGCAAGGAAGTCTTGTGGTGAGACGTCTTCCCCGCCTTCGGCTAGCAGACTGGTCGGAGCAAAGCTTGCGTCTTGAACACCTTCGGGCGTGTCTCGCAGATTGACGCCAACCCCAATGGAGAGCCAATCTACGAAAGGCCCCTGCCCGCTGCTTTCCAGCAAGATACCAGCGACTTTGCCGCCAGAAAGCAGTACGTCGTTGGGCCACTTGAGCGACAGCTTGTCGGCCGAGATATAGATCGCCAACGCCTGATATAACGCGTTGGCCGCGAGGAAAGACCGCTTTGCAGCCTCGGCCGCTGTGGCTTCAGGTCGGAAAATCAGCGTCGCGTTCAGATTGCCTTCCGGCACAATCCATTTGCGGCCCCGCCGCCCACGGGCCGCGGTTTGCGTCTTGGCCATAATCCATGTGGGTCGGTCAATATCGCGCGCGCGCCGCGCGGCTTCGGCCATTGTGCTGTCAACGGTATCCAGCACGACGTAGGCGTAGCCCTCTGGCCACGGCCCATGTCCTGAGGGATTAGTTGACAAGCGTCGCTGCCGCTGCCGCTGCGATTGGTTCAATGCCAAAGAGGTTTACGACACCCAACAGCATGACCGCGGCTGACCCCATAAGGAAGGCCCAGAGCACCGGATTCATCTGACCGTCGAGCTGTTCGCCTTCTTCGCCGAAGTACATGAAGTACACGATGCGGATATAGTAGAACGCGCCAATCACAGATGCGATCACGCCGGCAACGGCCAGCCATGCAAGACCGCCGTCATAGGCTGCCCGCAGCACGTAGAACTTGCCAAAGAAGCCTACCATCGGCGGCACGCCTGCAAGGCTAAACAGCAGAACAAGCATAGCCAATGCGCGCAGCGGCTGACGTTTGGAGTACATCTTGAGGCTATCAATATCGGTGACCGGCCGCCCGTCACGCTCCATCGACAGGATGAAGGCAAATGTGCCGATGTTCATTGTCACATAGATCGCCATGTAGATCAGCATCGCCTGCACGCCGAAAGCCGTACCCGCGGCAAGACCCATCAGCGCAAAACCCATATGTGCAATGGATGAATAGGCCATAAGGCGTTTGATGTTTTTCTGTCCGATCGCGGCAATCGCACCAAGGAACATAGAAACGACCGAAAGGAAGGCCACGATCTGCTGCCAATCGCCGACGATCCCACCGAATGCGTCATGCACCACGCGGGCAAACAGCGCCATCGCGGCGACCTTTGGCGCTGTCGCGAAGAAAGCTGTGACCGGTGTGGGCGATCCTTCGTAAACATCCGGCGTCCACATGTGGAACGGGGCAGCGGAGACTTTGAACGCAAAACCTGCGATCAGGAAGACGAGGCCAAAGAGCAGACCCAATGACGGGTCATTCGCAGTCGCTTCGATGATGCCTGCAAAGAGTGTTGTTCCCGCAAAGCCGTAAGTCAGCGATGCTCCGTAGAGCAGCAGGCCGGATGAGAGAGCGCCAAGCACAAAGTACTTCAAGCCGGCTTCGGTTGATTTCACGCTATCGCGGCGCAGCGATGCAACCACATAAAGCGCCAAGGACTGCAGTTCGAGGCCCATGTAGAGTGCCATAAGGTCGCCAGCAGAGACCATGACCATCATGCCGACCACGGCCAATGCGACCAAAATTGGATACTCAAACCGCAGCAAACCGCGCTGCTGCATATAGCTTTCCGACATCAGCAGCACCGCCGCCGCGGAGATCAGGATAGTAATTTTGGCAAACCGCGCAAAACCATCATCAACGAACATCCCGCCAAAGGCGATGTTCGTCCCCTGCCCGTTGATCCCGATCCAGACTGCCAACAGCACAAACAGGCCAGAAGTTGCCCATGTGAGCAGCGGCGCCATGCCGTCTTTGGTTGTGTAAACCGCCGCCATTAATGCGCCCATGGCGTAAACCGCCAGCACAATCTCGGGCATCAGGATTTGGATATCAGCGCCAATCATAACGGGCTTTCCTTAATTCGAAGCAAACTGCGTTGCGGCCTCGAAGGTCGCAAGCGCGGTTTCATAGTTGCCGACCAGCGCAGAGACGCTTGGGCCGATAATGTCGAGGACAAGAGCGGGATAAACACCCAGCAACAGGGTCATCGCGACCAACGGTGCAAAGATCACCCGTTCGCGTGTGCCCATGTCTGTGATCGTTTTCAGGCTTTCCTTGATCAGATCGCCGAACACAACGCGGCGGTACAGCCACAGCGCATAAGCCGCCGACAGGATCACACCAGAGGTCGCAAAGATCGCGATCCAAGTGTTCACTTGGAAGATACCCATCAGTACAAGGAATTCACCTACGAAACCCGATGTGCCTGGCAAACCAACGTTGGCCATCGTGAAGAACATAAAGATCAGCGCATAGGCCGGCATCCGGTTAACCAAGCCACCATAGGCGTCAATCTCGCGCGTGTGCATCCGGTCGTAGATCACACCGACGCAGAGGAACAGTGCACCAGAGATAAAGCCGTGGCTGATCATCTGGAAAATCGCGCCGTCGATACCTTGTTGGTTTACCGCAAAGATACCCATCGTCACGTAACCCATGTGGGCAACGGATGAGTAGGCGATCAGCTTTTTCATGTCCTCTTGGACGAGAGCCACGAGTGATGTGTAGACAATCGCGATTGCAGAAAGCGTCAGCACCAGCGGTCCCATCACCTCGGACCCGACAGGGAACATCGGCAAGCTGAAGCGCAGGAAACCATAGCCACCCATCTTCAACAGGATCGCGGCCAGTACGACCGAACCCGCAGTTGGCGCTTGCACGTGCGCATCCGGCAACCACGTATGGACCGGCCACATCGGCATTTTCACCGCGAAGCTGGCGAAGAACGCAAGCCATAGGAGCGTCTGCATACCGCCAATGATCTGCACACCCAAAATGCTGAAGTTTTCAGTCTCGAAGGTGAAGCTCATCAGTGTCGGAATGTCCGTCGTGCCCGCGGCAGAGAACATTGCAACCATCGCCACCAGCATCAGTACAGAGCCAAGGAAAGTGTAAAGGAAGAACTTGAAGGACGCGTAAATCCGGTTCTTGCCACCCCAGATACCTATGATCAGGAACATCGGGATCAGGCCCGCTTCGAAGAAGAGGTAGAACAACACCAGATCAAGCGCGAGGAACACGCCCAGCATCAGGGTTTCCAAGATCAGGAAGGCGATCATGTATTCCTTGACGCGCGCTTTCACATCCCAGCAGGACGCGATCACCAGTGGCATCAGGAATGTGGTCAGCATCACAAACAGGATCGAAATACCATCGACACCCATTTTGTATTGCAGGCCCAGCAACCAATCGCGGGTTTCCACCATCTGGAAACCGGTATCGGCGGGATTGAAGTTACCCAAGATAAAGAGCGAGCAGATGAAAGTGACCGCCGTAGTGACCAGCGCCACCCATTTGGCGTTGCGCTGTGCGGCCTCATCATCACCACGCAGGAACAGTGCCAAGATGACAGCACCCAACAAAGGCAGGAACGTAGTGAGTGAGAGTATATTGCCCATTATTGGTCTTCCCAGTCAGTGTAAAAGGCGTAAGTCATAAGAAGCGTTACAATGAACGACGCGAAAAACCATAAGATCATTTCTGGACCAACGAAAACCGCAATCACCGAAGCGAAAATGATTGCTATGACGAAGGAAGCGTCGATTACCCGTTTACTTGAATAAACAAACATAGCCCCGGACATGATCGCTCCGAGAACAGAAAGGGCAAGCCCAGCCATAAATCCAATCATGACGAGCCCCCAAACAGCGTCATCCAAGTCAGCAAGACCGCAATCCCAAGCACCATCGCGAAGACATAGCTAAAAATATAACCAGACTGCGCACGACCCGCGAGACGCGTCATGAACGGTACGATACCCATGGCAACGCCATTGATGCCGCCGTCGATTGTTTTGGTGTCACCCTGTTTCCACAGGATGCGGCCCAAGGCGAATGCAGGGCGCACGAAGAGAAAATCGTAGATTTCGTCAAAGTACCATTTGTTCAGCAGGAACTGATAAAGCGGTGCTTGCTGCTCGGCCAACTTCGCAGGCCAGTCAGGACGACGGATGTACATCTGATAAGCCAGGCCAAGACCAGCAAGCATTGCAAAGAACGGCGAAAGCTTGACCCAGACAGGGACCTCATGCGCATCGTTCAGCACATGGTTGTCAGGGCTGTTGTGAATGGCCCCTTCACCGGGTGCACCAACAAGGTTGTAATGGGCTTTGCCGTGGCCGCCCTCTTCCGTGCTGTGATCGCCATCATCCGCATGTGCTGCGTCATCGGCATGATCGTCGCCATGATCGTCTGCATGTTCACCATGCTCGGATGCTTCTGCATAAGGCACGCCAAAGAATTTGCCGACCTTGTCGTTGGAACCAAAGAAGGACCCGTACCAAACCATGCCAGAGAAGACCGCGCCAATCGCAAGGATATAAAGCGGAAACAGCATTGTGTTTGGGGCTTCATGTGCGTGGTCATGCGTGTGCGCATCGCCACGTGGCGTGCCGTAGAATGTGAGGAACATCAAACGCCAGCTGTAGAAACTCGTCATCAGCGCCGCCACGACCAGCATCCAGAATGCATAGCCGCCAGCAGTGCCCGCATAGGCGCTTTCGATGATCGCATCTTTGGAGACGAAACCAGCAAAACCAATGGGGAAGCCAACATATAGCAGTGGGATACCAACACCGGTAATCGCCAGCGTACCAATCATCATCATCCAGAAGGTCTTGGGTATCTTGTGGCGCAAACCGCCATAGTTACGCATGTCCTGTTCGTGGTGCATCGCGTGAATGACAGAGCCTGCGCCAAGGAACAACATCGCCTTAAAGAACGCGTGCGTCAGGAGGTGGAACATCGCAACGGAATAGACACCCAAACCGGCGGCCACGAACATATAGCCCAACTGCGAACAGGTGGAATATGCGATGACGCGCTTGATGTCGTTCTGGACCAGACCCACTGTGGCTGCAAAGAACGCGGTCGTCGCACCAAGGAACACGATAAAGTTCGTCGTCGCTTCGGCGTATTCCATCAGCGGCGACATGCGGCAAACAAGGAAGACACCGGCGGTCACCATGGTTGCTGCGTGGATCAGCGCAGATACAGGTGTCGGGCCTTCCATCGCATCAGGAAGCCATGTGTGAAGGAACAACTGCGCGGATTTACCCATCGCGCCGATAAACAGCAGGAAGGCAATCAGGTTCAGCGTGTTCCAGTCGCGCCAAGCAAAAGTTATTGTGTGATCTTGCAGATCAGGGATCGCGGCAAAGATATCCTCAAAGCGGATGCTGTCAGTCACCATATACAAGGCAAAGATACCCAGCGCGAAACCAAAATCGCCGACACGGTTGACGACAAAGGCCTTAATCGCTGCGGCGCCTGCACTTGGCTTGCGGTAATAGAAACCGATCAGAAGGTACGATGCGACGCCCACGCCTTCCCAACCAAAGAACATCTGCACAAGGTTATCGGCTGTCACCAGCATCAACATCGCGAAAGTAAAGAACGACAGATATGCGAAGAAGCGAGGGCGATAGCTTTCGCCTTCTTTGAAGTTCTCGTCGTGGGCCATATAGCCAAAGGAATAAAGGTGCACGAGGGCCGCAACTGTGTTGATCACAATCAACATGATTGTGGTCAGACGGTCCATCCGGATCGCCCAATCGGTGCTGAGCGTGCCGCTTTCAATCCAGCGCAGGATGTTGACGGTATAGGTGCCGTTTGGATGGTCCGACGGCTCAAATGTCAGGAACACAACCCAAGACAGCAGCGCGGCCAGGAAAAGAAGGCTTGTCGCGGTCCACTGGGCCGCGGTTTCACCGATCAGTTTCCAGCCAAATCCACACAGGATGGCGCCAACAAGCGGGGCAAAGAGGATGATGGTTTCCATTGGTCTTAACCCTTCATCACGTTGACGTCTTCAACGTCGATGGTCCCGCGGTTGCGGAAGAAACAAACAAGAATCGCAAGACCAATCGCGGCCTCTGCGGCGGCGACGGTCAGCACGAACAAGGTAAATACCTGCCCCACCAGATCACCCAAGTAGCTTGAGAAGGCCACAAGGTTGATGTTCACCGCCAGCAGCATCAATTCGATGCTCATCAGCAAGATAATCACGTTCTTACGGTTCAGGAATAATCCGAAGATCCCGATGACAAACAGGGCTGCGGCCACTGTGAGATAATGTTCAAGTCCGATCATTCATTCGTCCCTCCGAGGCATTGTGCCCCGATCTTTCTTTTTTGTTGCTGCAGGCATTAGCCCGCGAGCATAAATTTTGTCTTCTCGCCGCGCAGCGTTGGATAGGTCGCTGCACAGGCGCAGTTTTCTGTCGTCTCGACCGTGATGGCGATGTCACGGGCGATAAATTCCAAGTCCGCCGCGATCCGCTCAAACGTCGCAAAGGCGCGTGTACCGGATTGATGGCGCTCGAGCACCTCCAGCGCCTCATCGGTACGGTCAAATGCACTGCGGCGGCCCATGTTTTCCTCGGCACTGCGCAGACGTAGCATCTCACCGCTAGCACATTCCACAAGGGCGAAGCCCTTAGCAGTGCCTTCCTGCGACCACCAATCCATCCACATCACGCGGCCTTGGCCCAAATCTGTATGGCGAATTTCGCCACCATGGCTGGGATGGGTCGTGCGTTTGCAATCGGCCAGCGTCAGCGCACTGGCTTGACTGGCGATCAGCGTCGCAAAGGATGATATGATCGCGAGAGTGCGCATATTCGTTTACAGGCCCTGCCCTGGCTTGACGTCTTTCAATTCCATCGCTTTGGCCGGATCACGGTACATTTGCGCCAGCACATTCTGGCGTTTGATATCCACGCGGTGGCGCAGCGTCAGGACGATTGCCCCGATCATCGCGACCAACAGGATCAAACCAGAAAGTTGGAAAAGAAGGATGTATTTGTCGTAGATCAGCAAACCCAATGCGCGTGTGTTATCCAAATCACCGGCAGGAGCGGCAATGCGCCCCTCAACACCGTCAGAATAGCCCCAAACACCAAGTGCCAACGCCAATTGCATCATGATGACAACGCCGATGAGCAAGGCCAGCGGCAGGTATTTCGTCATCTCTGCCTTCAGCTCGGCAAAATCGACGTCCAACATCATCACCACAAAAAGGAAAAGCACAGCGACCGCGCCCACGTAGACGATGATCAGCAACATGGCGACGAACTCAGCCCCCAATGTCACAAACAGGCCGGCAGATGACAGGAATGCTAGGATCAACCAGAGCACCGAATGCACCGGATTGCGGGCAACGACGGTCATGAGACCACCGGCCACGGTCGTCACAGCGAAGAGGTAAAATGTGAACGCGAAGACGGTCATGCGCTTTCGTCCTTTTCTAAGACTTCAGTGGCCAGTTCCATCGCTTTGGTCATGGCCGGAACGCCTGCGAACATACCCATTTGGGCGATCACTTCGGCGATTTCTTGTTTCGTGGCCCCTGCTTCCACCAAGTGGCGGACGGTGAGCCTGATTTGTGCCTCGGCCTGCGCACCCAGTACGGTGAGACCGGCAAGGGTCAGCATCAGCCGTGTTTTCGCATCCAAACCGTCAGGGTTGATGCCCTTGCCAAAGAACATCTCCATCGTCTCGGCAGGCATGGTCGGCCACAGGTTTTCAAACCCCTTGGGCGTAAAGGCTTCCATGTCGACATTCATCGACTTGGCCCAATCCTGGGACATCTTCATCATCGCTTCAAAGGGGTTCTGATCGGTCATCTGTACGGCGCATCCAGTTCAAGGTTGCGTGCAATCTCAGATTCCCAGCGATCGCCGTTTTCGAGCAGCTTTTCCTTGTCGTAATACAGTTCTTCACGTGTCTCGGTGCTGAATTCGAAATTCGGACCTTCGACGATAGCATCCACTGGACAGGCTTCTTGGCAGAAACCGCAGTAGATGCATTTGGTCATATCGATGTCATAACGCGTTGTGCGGCGGCTACCATCATCGCGCGGTTCCGCGTCGATGGTGATGGCTTGGGCGGGGCATACGGCCTCGCACAGTTTGCATGCAATGCAGCGTTCTTCGCCGTTCGGATAACGGCGCAGGGCGTGTTCGCCACGGAAACGCGGGGACAGTGGCCCCTTTTCATGTGGGTAGTTCAGCGTGGCCTTAGGCGAGAAGAAGTACTTCATCCCAAGGCTGAAGCCTTTCCAGAAATCCTGAAGCAGGAAGTATTTCGCAGCGCGGGTGTAATCCATTTGCGTCATTAATTAAGCTCCTACTGCCCAGCGTGCCCAAAAGCCGCCGAGTACTTCGTATTTCGCCAAGAATGAGACCAAAACAACCCAGGCCAACGACATTGGCAGGAAGACTTTCCAGCCAATGCGCATCAGTTGGTCATAGCGGTAACGCGGTGTGATCGCCTTCACCATCGCGAACATGAAGAAGACCATGGCCATCTTGAGCACCATCCACAGAATGCCGTCTGGCAGGCCCGGAATTGGTGACAACCAGCCGCCAAAGAACAACAGCGAGATCAGCGCGCACATCAGCACAACGGCCATCAATTCACCGATCATGAACAACAGGAACGGCGTCGATGAGTATTCAACCTGATAACCCGCTACCAATTCTGATTCAGCTTCGGGAAGGTCGAATGGTGGGCGGTTTGTTTCGGCCAAAGCACTAATGAAGAACAAGAACAGCATCGGGAAATGCGCGACCCAGAACCAGTTAAAGATACCGGCATTGCCGTCCTGCGCTGCGACAATCGCACCAAAATTCATTGACCCGGCAGAGATAATCACACCGATGATGATCAAACCGATAGAAACTTCGTAGGAAATCATCTGCGCTGCTGAGCGCAGCGAACCAAGGAACGGGTATTTGGAGTTCGAAGCCCATCCGCCCATGATCACGCCGTAAACTTCGAGCGAACCAATCGCGAGGATAAACAGAATAGCCACGTTAATATCAGCCAGCACCCACCCGTCGTTGAACGGGATCACAGACCACGCAACCACCGAAAGCGTAAAGGCAATCAGCGGTGCAAGAAAGAACACGACCTTATCAGCACCCGCAGGCACGACGATCTCTTTGACGATGTACTTTAGAAAGTCGGCAAAAGATTGCAGCAAGCCGAAAGGTCCAACCATGTTTGGACCACGGCGCATCTGGACAGCAGCCCAGATTTTCCGGTCTGCATACATCAAAAAGGCAAGTGCGACCAAAAGCGGGATCAAGACCAGTAAACACTGGCCCAAAATCACAAGGACAATGCCAAGGTTGGTGTTGGTAAAGAATTCAACCATTCTTGTCGTCCTTATTCCGCAGCCATTGGTGCGGCTTTTCGTGCTTTCGCATTCGCGCTAAGTTCAGCCATCAGGCTGGATGCGCGTGCAATCGGGTTCGTCAGATAGAAATCAGAGATCGCGTTCACAAAGTCCGCCTTGCCAGGTTTCTTCACGGCAATTGGGTCCCATGTATTTTCAGCCACTTCGTCGATACGACCAAGATGCGGATGCGCCTTTACGATCGCCTGACGCAGTTGCGCCATGCTGTCAAACGGCAATGTAGCGTCCAATTCAGCAGAAAGCGCACGTAGAATTGCCCAGTTTTCCTTTGCCTCACCCGGAGGGAAGCTGGCACGAAGCGCCAATTGCGGACGACCTTCGGTGTTTACAAACAACCCGTTCTCTTCGGTATAGGCCGCACCCGGCAAAATGATATCGGCACGATGCGCACCACGGTCACCGTGGCTACCTTGGTAGATGACGAATGCGCCGGGTTTCACGTCAACTTCGTCTGCGCCAAGGTTGTAGACCACTTCTGCACCGTCCAGCGCAGCGTCCAGACCACCTTCGGTCACGGCACCGACGTCCATGGCACCCACACGGCTCGCGGCAGTATGTAGTACAAGGAATTTGGAATTCGTCTTGGTGGCAAGTGACATCGCTTGCGACAACACGGCCTCTCCGTCTGCTTCGCGCACAGCACCCATGCCGATCACGACGAGGCTATCCATGTCCTTTACAGCGCCCATATCTTTGGCTGCCGTATCAACAAGCGCCTGACGGTCTGTTCCAACGGCGACCAGATCAAAGGTCAGATCGACCTGTTCACCAATCATGCCAACAGTTGCGCCACGTGACCAAGCACTGCGCAAACGGGAATTCAGAACTGGCGCTTCTGTACGGGGGTTTGTCCCGATCAGTTGGATCATCTGCGCGGTATCTATGTCTTCGATTGCCGCAGTGCCGACATAGGCCGACCGATTACCAATGGGCAGTTTTGCACCATCGGTACGGCATTCGACGGAACCGCCCTGCCCTTCGATGAACTGCTTGAGCGCATAAGCCGCTTCGACTGAAACCAAATCGCCGACCAAGCCTGCGACTTTCTTGCCCTTCATCGCAACGGCAGCTGCAGTCAGCGCCTCTGGCCAGCTTGCTTTGCGCAGTTTGCCGTTTTCGCGGATGTAGGGCGTATCAAGGCGCTGCTTGCGCAGACCGTCCCAAACAAAGCGGGTTTTGTCGGAAATCCATTCTTCGTTCACGCCGTCATGGTTACGCGGCAAAAACCGCATCACTTCGCGGCCCTTTGTGTCGACGCGGATATTCGAACCGAGGGCGTCCATCACATCGATAGATTCGGTCTTGGTCAATTCCCAAGGACGGGCGGTAAATGCGTAGGGCTTGGAAACCAGCGCGCCAACAGGGCAAAGATCGATGATATTGCCCTGCATATTCGAATCGAGCGTTTCGCCCAGATACGACGTAATCTCGGCATCTTCGCCGCGACCCGTCTGGCCCATCTGGTGAATGCCCGCGACCTCTGTCGTGAAACGGACGCAGCGGGTGCAGGAAATACAGCGGGTCATGTGGGTTTCAACAAGCGGTCCGAGGTCCAAATCCTCGGTCGCGCGCTTGGGCTCACGGAATCGGCTGAAATCGACGCCATATGCCATCGCCTGGTCTTGTAGATCGCATTCGCCGCCTTGGTCGCAGATCGGGCAATCCAGCGGGTGGTTGATCAAGAGAAACTCCATCACACCTTCGCGGGCCTTTTTCACCATTGGGGAATTGGTTTTTACAACGGGCGCTTGGCCTTCGGGACCGGGGCGCAAATCCTTGACCTGCATGGCACAAGACGCCGCAGGTTTAGGCGGGCCGCCCACAACTTCGACAAGGCACATGCGGCAGTTGCCCGCAATATAAAGGCGTTCATGATAGCAAAAGCGCGGGATTTCGACCCCGGCTTCTTCACAGGCCTGTAT
>ENA-OQVM01004240-OQVM01004240.1-marine-metagenome-genome-assembly--contig:-NODE-4240-length-14773-cov-9.340977_pt1 | contig 14773 bp, 8 predicted proteins | sample MGYA00237776_ERZ505498 | MGnify/ENA primary metagenome ERZ505498 (study PRJEB26159, sample SAMN06265151) | marine metagenome | isolation source: Helgoland LTER site | place: Germany:Helgoland, sampling... | reverse complement strand
GCAGTTCTTTGATGGTTTAAAACTCAAAGTGACTTCTATGTTTGCTAAAGGTGAAACCTCCCCAGTCATGGGCACGGAGGGTGAAGACCTAACGTTAAGCCGCAGGGTTCAGGTATTTATCAAAACTCGACATATTGATTAATGCAAAATCACACACATGGTTAAACAAAATGCGTTATCTTAGTAGATAACGCATACCTACTTTAGTAAGTTTTGATAATAAAAATGAAAGGGTTTCCTATGTCAATTTCGAATTCTAAAGCCTTATTGCAGTGTACGCTTTTGGCCATCATAGTTTTGCTGTTCAGCACCAATGCTATTGCTCAGACCATTAATGGCACAGCCAGTGTGCTCGATTTTGAGAAAACCAAGGGTCAACCCAAACGCTGCATCAAACTGCCTTCGGTGTTAGATGCGACCCAGTTATACTATGGCGATTTTATGCGTTTAGAGGGAGGTCCCAAAGGTAACCCAGAAACCTCTTTTCAAGCCCAGCCTATGGCCCTCACCACAAGCAGTCAAACGCTGTGCTTTAACGAACTAAACTATGGTTATCGTTATCATGTGACCTTTAGGGAAGGGTTTCCGCTTGCCAATGGCGATACGTTTAGGCAAAAAGAGCGCACCAGTTTTGATGTTCCAAATCTTCAAACTACCATTGAATTTCAAAATAACAGCCTTATCCTCCCTACCATAGGTGGGCCTAAGGTGCCCATAATGTTGACCAATACAGGTGAATTTTCCCTCAAGGTTTTTCGCTTGTCAGAGTCGCAAATTAAAATGCACCAGGGTTTGAAAGGGCTGCGGCTACTCAGTAAATACGACATTAATAACCTAGAAGACGCTGCCGACTTAGTTGCCGAGCAAGACTTTGCTGTAGCGGTGCCAAATAATAAACCCACCACCTTTAACTTAGACCTTGCTGAGTTAGTAGATACCCAAAAGGTGGGCATATACGTATTAGTGGTTGATTCTGATGACCTTAAATTGGGTAAATGGGAGGACAGGCCAACCCAATACCTCATGTTCACTGACATTGGCTTATCGAGTTACATGGGTCTGGAAGGGTTAAGGGTCTATGCCAGGTCCTATGCGACAGCGGATGCCATGGCGAACACACAAATTGACCTATTAGCCAAAAATCAGGAAGTGTTACAAAGCCTAACCACTAATGCACAGGGGTTTGTAGACTTCTCATTGCCCATGATGAGTGGTCAAGGTGGGTTAACACCCATTGAGGTTAAAGCCACCAACCCAGCTGGGCTAGTGAGTTATTTAGATTTAACGGGCCAGCAAATGGACCTAGCTGACAGGCCTGTAGCAGGTGCCGAACCTTTAGGTTTGTTTAATGCCTATTTGTTTACCGAACGAGGGGTGTATCGCCCAGGTGAAGATGTGGTTTTAAGTGGACTAGTGCGAAACAAAAGCATTATCGCCCCCACTAACGTGCCCCTAACTTTAAAAATTGTTAACGCTCAGGGAAAAACGCAGTTTACCCAACTCATTGGCCACCTTGAACAAGGTGGATTACAGCACCGTTTTACCGTACCTAAGTCTTCTAAAACGGGACTTTGGACCGCAAGTTTATATTTGAATACTATCGATGATCCCATTGGCACTGTGGCGTTTAGCGTAGAAGACTACATACCAGAAACCTTAGCAGTGAGTTTAAGCAATAAGCTCAGCAGTTACACCAACCAAGCCATAGACATAGCCCTGCAAAGTGATTATTTATATGGCGCACCCGCCACCGAGTTAGCTGTCAGTGCGCAACTTAATTTAACCCCACTCAGACGTTTATTTGCCCAACGACCGGCCTACGTATTTGGCCACTACGGTGATGCAACGGTTAAAAAAGCCCTCCAAGTCAAGGCCACAGATGATTTAGGCCAGGCAGTGATTAAGGTTCCTGCAAACCTACTGAAAAACATTGACCCAAACCAAGCCCACTCCCTAAAAGTAACCGCTGGAGTGACTGAGCCCAGTGGTCGCGAAGTTAGAACACGCCTGCAGATGCCAGTGCTTAACCATGCGTCTTGGGTGGGCGTGCGCGTTACTAACGAAGCTCAAGGCTTTGATCGTGATGCCAGCATTGCCTTTAACTTGATCAATATTTCTTCAGCAGACACAGCCATTAGTGCAGGCAAAATTCATTATAAGGTGATTGAAGAAGATTGGGATTACCACTGGTATTACAACAAAAGCTGGAAGTACACCATTAATCGGTTTGATAAAAGTGTGGTGGCATCGGGCACCCTAACGACCAATAATGATGGTGCAGCGCGGTTAGAGCTTGGCACCCAAACCTGGGGTCGCTATCGTCTAGAAGTTATGGATACATCCAGTGGACAATCCACTCAATTACGCTATCGCGTGGGCTGGTGGAATGCAGCGGGTTCTCAGTCGGCCTTGCCTGACCAAGTTAAAATGGCCCTTAGCCAAGCTAAAGTCGTGGCGGGTGAACAAGTTAAGGTGCAAATAAAGCCGCCTTATGCGGGTAAACTTCACTTACTCATTGCCAACCAAACCATCTTAGAAGAAAGGGTGCTAGATATCCCTGCAGAAGGCATGGAAGTGGTGCTAGATGTGCAACAAACCTTTGGGCCAGATGTTTATGTCATGGCCAATGTATATCGGCCAGGCCATCAAGGTGCGGGGCCAGCGCGTGCTGTAGGCATTAGTTATCTAAGCGTAGAGCAACCTCAGCTTGTGGCTCAAGTCAAAATGATTGCACCTGAAAAAACCAAACCTAATCAAACCGTTGATATTGAAGTGCACACTAATCTGCCGGCTGGCAGCCGGGTTATTTTGGCAGCGGTAGATGAAGGCATATTGCAGCTCACAGGCTATGCTTCGCCTAGCCCATTAGCTCATTTTCTTGCTAAGCGCCGCCTTTCTTTAGGCATCATGGATTTATACGGGCACTTAATTCAACACCAAGAGGGTGAAAACCTGCGGGTGCATTTTGGTGGTGATGGAGATGGCGCAGGTGGCTCTGATGTGGCGCCTTTGAGTACTTTTGTGAAGCCACTAGCTTTGGTAAGTGACCTTGCCCCAGTGGATGCCCAAGGCAAGGTGACCATTAGCTTAGATTTACCTCAGTTCAATGGCCAGGTGCGGTTAATGGCTGTGGCCTTTAACGCCCAGCAAATGGGCGCTGCCAGCGAGCAGATGATTATTAGGGATGCGGTGGTGGTGCAACCCATAATGCCTCGTTTCATGTCAGTGGGAGACCAGGCACAGGTGGGTGTAAGTTTGCACAACTTAGAACTGCCCGATGGCGAATTTACCCTTAACTGGGACAGCACAGATAACTTTGAATTGTCACAGCAGCAGCAGCGCCTTAGCTTGGCACAAGATGAACGCGCCAATTTCAGTATCTTGGTGAATGCCAAAACGGCTGAAGCAGGCCGCATTGGTGTCACCCTAAACAAGCCCGACGGTGGTCAGCAATATTACCATTGGGATCTAACGGCGGTGACTAATCGATTTATAGAAGAATATGAATCAAGTATTTTTCTAGCGGCAGGCAGCAGAGGCACCATTGGTAATGATGCCAGCGACTTAACCCCCGCTTCACGCCAGTTAAGCGTGCAAGTGACTAACGCGCCTTTATTAGCCACCGACTGGATTTCACAAAGTTTAAGTCGCTACCCATTTGGCTGTTTAGAACAAACCACCTCTAAAGCCTGGCCTTTGTTGTATATCACTAATAACACTAGGGGCTGGAGTCAAGCTGAACGCACACAGCACATCGCTAAAGCCATTAATCATATTGGCCAAATGCAACTGAGTAATGGTGCCTTTAGCCTTTGGCGCGGTGGTAATCAACCTGAGCCTTGGTTGTCTATGTATGCCATGGAGTTTTTACAAGAAGCTAAGGCCAAAGGTTATACCGTGCCTGCAGAGATGATAACTCAGGGCATGGATTACGTTGAAAATCTAGATGTAAACATTATGTCTGTGAATGCCTATGCCATGTTCATACGCACCAAATATGGCAACGCAGACCCAGGAGAAGCCCGTTATTTAGCCTCTTTGTTGATGAAACAAGACAAAGACTTTGGGGTTCAGTCGCACGTACATTTAGCCACCACCTTTGGTTTATTGGGCGATGAAGAACGTGCGCGTGAAACACTCTCTCATACGAGAACCTCTAGTTTTAATGCCTGGGCACGTTATGATTACCGCACTAACCTGCGTGATAAAGCCTTGTATAGCTACTTTGCACTTCAAAGTGATTATGTGAACAGCACAATAAAAGCGAACATTACCAAGCGCTTAGAAGAGTTATTTGAAGATGCAAAAAGCCAACGCTACCTCAGTACCCATGAAAAAAGCTGGTTATTGCGTTTAGCCAGTTTAAGCACAGACGCTAAGCCTTTACCTACAAACTTACCCATTAGCTTAGACTTTAAAGACGCCCAATTAAAAGACCTCAGTGCCTATTTGAAAGCCCAAGCCTCTTGGACCAGTGCTAAAAACATCAGTAATGAAGACATGTACATTAAGGTGAGTTCGTCGGGGGTCAACAAAGGGCTTACCGAGGAATTTTCCAATAAAATGGCCATCACCACTCGCTATAAAAACTTAGCCACAGGCGAAGACATGTCCCTCACTCAGGTGAGCCAAGGGGTTGATGTCATGGTGACCCACACCATTGAAATTGATAAGGATCTAAAATATGACATGGAGTTATCCATTGAAGCACCGGTGCCTGCAGGGTTTGAATTAGAAAACCCAAGATTAAGCAGTGGCCGTGCATTGGTGACTAAGGTATCTCGACTCAAAGCCAATTTTGAAGAATACAGAGACGACCGTTACGTAGGCGCTTGGTCATTGAGCAAGGGCTATCAAAGCCGTGGCATGAAAGACCAAGTGATGCATGTGGCTTATGTCATGCGGGCCGTTACACCAGGCAGCTATTTGGTGCCTGCCATTGCCATTGAAGACATGTACCAGCCCAAAAACCGGGCTAATACTGCAGAAAGCCGTGTTGTTGTGGTGGCCAAATAATGAGCCATAAACGCCAATGGTGGTTTGGTTTAGTCGGCTTAGGGTTACTGGGCCTAGGCTGGCTGTTTGGCTACAGTGGTGGGCTGGATCAAAGCCGCCTAACCTATGCCAGCACTGTTACCGACGCCCAAGGTGAGCTGCTACATGTGATTATGGCAGACGATGAACGCTATCGGTTAAAAACCCAGCCAGAGGACGTAGACACAAGCTTTGTTGATTTACTCATGGCTTATGAAGACCAGCGTTACTATCAACATCATGGCGTTGACTGGCTCGCCATGACCCGCGCTTTATGGCAAGTGGCCAGCCGCGGTTACATTGTCTCAGGCGGTTCCACCCTCACCATGCAAGTGGTGCGTTTAATGGAACCCAAACCCCGCACCATATGGAATAAGCTCGATCAAATGCGCAAAGCCATTGCCCTTGAGCGCAGCCACAGCAAACAACAAATTTTAGCCCTGTACCTATCGTTGGCGCCTTATGGCAGTAACATTGAAGGGGTGCAAATGGCCAGTTTAAGTTGGTTTGGCAAGTGGGCGAATGAACTCACGCCCGCAGAATCTGCCTTGCTAGTGGCTTTGCCACAGTCGCCTGAACGCAGGCGTCCAGACCGCTTCCCGCAACGGGCTGATGAGGCCCGATCATTAGTGTTGGAGCGCGCTTTGCATAAAAACCTCATCACTCAGGATTACCTGGCCACAGCCTTATTATCGCCCTTGCCAAGGCATATTAAAGCCATGCCCAAAATGGCGCCTCATTTAGCCTATCGGTTAAGGTCCAAGGGCAACTTACAGGCTCAAACCACGCTTAATTTGGAATACCAAGCCATGTTTAATGCCATTGCTCAGCAGACCCGTTTGGCACCCCACACCAACATGGCGATGCTGCTGGCCCATGCCAAAACGGGTGAGATTCATGCTTATGTGGGGTCACAGAGTTACACTGATTTTGCACAACTAGGCGCCATAGACTATAGCCAGGCTATTCGCTCACCTGGGTCTACCCTTAAACCCTTTATCTATGCTCAAGCGGCTAGTGAACAGCTCATTCACTTAAATGGCATGATTCAAGACGTGTCCATTAACATTCAAGGCTATCAGCCACAAAACTTGAGTCGCCGCTTTCATGGCGACATTACCATTGGTGAAGCCTTACAGCGTTCACTGAATATCCCTGCCGTTAAAGTGCTGCATAAACTAGGCCCAGAGCGTTTCAAAAGTAAATTAGCACAGGCGCAAATTCCATTGCGCCATGGCGAAGGCTTACCCATCGCCTTAGGAGGCGCAGGCCTTACCCTGCATGAACTAGTGAGCCTTTATACCGCCTTGGCTAACAAAGGCAAGGTCACTGCTATTAGCAGTGCACCACACGCTGCCAAAAGTGCTAGGGCAAAAGCACAGCTATTGTTTGGGGCCACAGAAATAGCTCAAATTAATCACCTGCTTAGCCATAACACGGCCGGAGCAGGGCGCTTGCACGGGCGCCTTAAACGCCAAGCCGTGGCTTATAAAACAGGCACAGGCCCAGGTGGTAGTGATGCTTGGGCCCTTGGCACCAATGGCGACTATGTCGTAGGCATTTGGATAGGTTCACCCTCTGGTGCCCACTTGGCTAATAACACTGGGTTAAGTGCGTCAGTGCCGGTCATGAACCGGGTTTTTGATAGCCTCCCTGTTGGTGTGCTAGCGCAACAAACACCTTCACCAGCACCTGAAGCATTAGCCCGTGCAGACACCACCGATAACAAACTGGGCATTCGCTTTCCTGAATATGGTAGTGTGATTGAAGTGCGTAACAAACAAGTGCCACTGCCTATTATTATGGAGCATGCAAACTACCCCGTTTTGGCGGTGATTAATGGCCACGAAACGCAACGTTTAGAACTGGGCAGCAGTAGCATTACGTTAACCCAACCAGGCTCATATCAACTGAGTTTAGTAGATGCAGCGGGGCAAGGTGCGATGGTGCATTTCTCTATTCGGTAAGGTTTAATGAGGCCAAAAAATAATTAACTAAATTGTTATATTTTCAGAAAAATTCCTAGATAAAGTAGTGTATTTTGAAAGCTCAATTATTACTTCGTTAGATCTTATTAATAGCCAAAAAAAATATGTTGAAGTTTTTGAAACGACTAGTAAATTAAAGATTGAAATTAGGTTTAATTTTAACTGGGTATCCATACAGTTTTGATGTACTCTATGTTATATAACATATGATTCGGTCCAAGAGGTATTCCAGTGGCTAAAGGCAGTAGTGGCAGGTTAGTAATTGAAATAGATCCATTGATAAAAAAAGAGTTATACGAAAGGTTGGGTGAGAAAGGTTTGAATATGAGGCAATGGTTTCTAATCCATGCAAATGAATATTTAAAGCAAAACACACAGAGTTCTCTATCAAGCAATGCGGTAAGCACAAAGGTCAGTTCATGAAATTAGATAGGACAACTGTTGCTTTCGGTCGCCATCAGTCTTTTGCACTGAGGTATTCTTGGCTCACTAAAGGCTATAAAGCATTGCAAATAAACAAAAACGTGTTTGCTGGAGATGATTCAACCGTCACTTTAGGTGTGGGAAAGAATATGGTTGCTTCTATCCATTACTGGCTTAAGGCTTGTCAAATTATAGACAAAACTGACGAGCCAACGCGCATTGGGAAAATGTTGTTTGATAATGGTGGGTTTGATCCATTTTTAGAAGATGAAGCAACTATATGGCTGTTGCACTGGCTCTTAGTCAATAATCCTTCTCAATCCACTGCTATTTATTGGTTTTTTAATAAATTTCATAAACCCGTTTTTACCACTGAAGAACTGGCTACGAGCCTTTCTGATTATATTCGTGATAAGCGCTTAGGCAAACAGCCAACTCCCGGGACTGTTAAAAAAGACATTAGTTTGGTAACCCGAATGTATTCCATATCTAAGCCTACAAGTCGTGCGCCGTTAGAAGACTCATTAGACTCGCCGATGGCATCACTGGGGCTTTTGGTGAAAGCATCAGACGCGAAGCATTTTATTGCTAAGACGGATGATAGAGAGAGCCTACCACCCTTAATTCTTGGCTTTTCTGTTCTTTCATTAATGAAAGAGCGAGGTCAAAATTCCTTACCATTAGATGATTTAATGTACTCCAGAGATGATTTCACGGCTATTGGTGCTGCTTTTCGATTGTCAGAAAATGCATTGATCAAAAAACTAGAAGAGTTAATAAGCCTCTACCCAGGTATATTTGAAATTCGGGATACAGCTGGTATCTACCAGCTCTACTTACTGCAAAAAAATAAAGATCCTGAAGATATGTTGCGAGAATTTTACAAGCCTATTTCTCACAAGGGAAATGCAGGGGTAGCGGCATGAGTATCGTTAATAAAATAACAGTTAATACCCACTATACTCGTTCTGTAAATTTAGAGCGTGATGCAAATGTTATAGCAGTCACACAAAACTACATCCCAACATCGAGAGCGCTTCGAACATTTTTACGAATATCTGAAACTATTTCAAAGCAAGATATGCCGCGAGCATGGTCTTGGGTTGGGCCATATGGTTCTGGTAAGTCCTCAGCATCTGCCTTTTTAGGCCAATTGCTTTCAAACCCGAATAGTGAAGGCTATGGGGTGGCACAAGAAGTACTTAGTAAAGCAAGTGAACAGATAGCAGCATCCTTTGCTCAAGATCACAGTCAGAGTAACGGCTGGTTAAAAGTATTCCTAACGGGATCTCCAGAATCTATGGGCAAAAGATTGATTGCTGCTCTTAGTAAGTCAATGATGGAATATGCATCAAAAAATGTCATCTCTATAAAAGACTCAGAAAAAATATCTGATTTGTTGGTTAAAGAGACCTTGACAACAACTGAAATTGTTAGTGCATTTCAGCTTCTTCAAGAGTCTTTAGTACAGCACGGTTGTCCTGGTATTTTAATCATTATTGATGAGCTAGGTAAATTTCTAGAATATGAAGCTCGCCACTACGGTGCCAATGATATTTACTTACTTCAGTCATTAGCAGAACATGCCTACAAAGGTCAAAGTGTTAACCTAAACTTAATTGTTCTACTACATCAGTCGTTTGAGCAATATGCAAAGGGCCTTGGCGAAAATCTTAAAAACGAATGGTCCAAAGTTCAAGGGCGTTTCGAAGAAGTGCCTTTTATAGAGTCCGCTGAACAAGTGCTTCGTGTTGTAGCCTCTGCCTTTCAGCATAACCTTAATAAAACTGAACAACGTGCTTTAAAGACTGAAGTTAAGAAGATTGTGGCAGCCATGTCTGCGCAAGGAGCACTGCCAACCGGGCTCAGTGTGAAAGAGGCAAACACGTTATTTGTGTCTTGCTATCCTTTGCATCCTATCAGCGCAACGTTACTTCCAATATTGTGCCAGAAAGTCGCACAAAACGAACGAACACTATTTAGTTATCTAGGCAGTGGTGAAGAGTTTGGCATGCTGGACATGTTAAATAAAGTTAAAAATACTTCTGAATTCATAAACCCATATTCGATTTATGATTACTTTATTACTAATCAAGCTTCGTCAATTGGAGATTATCTAACACATAGGCGCTGGGCGGAGGTGGTTACAGCTTTAGAGCGGCTTAATACTGAAAATATGTTAGATGTCCAAACACTTAAAACTATTGGCTTACTTAATATTATTGGTAGTAAAGGAGGATTTAAACCTTCAGGGGCACTGCTAGAAACGATGCTTGATAGCCCCGAAAATAGTGTAATCGATTCACTTGAAAGGTTAGAAGAAAAGGCTGTTATTACTTATAGGAAATTTAGTGGAGAGTATCGAGTATGGCAGGGCAGTGATTTTGACTTAGAGGAAGCGCTGCAGGTTGAACGCAGTAACTTGGGTAAATTTGCTTTAGCTGCTGAACTCAATAGATCGAACACAATGTTACCTATAGTGGCAAGGCGTTACACCATAGAAAATGGTGCGTTAAGGTTTTTTCAACCTGCTTTTATTGATGCGGTAAGTTTTAGAACGCTAGAACCAGTGACCAATGAACCTCGAATTTTATTTTACCTTGGGGGCGATAAAGAGGATGAGCAAATTTTTGAGAAGGAAGTGTGCAAATACTTCTCGTCCTTAGACGTGGTTACTTTGTGTTTAAACGGCACTCAACTTAGGGAAGCGGTAGCTGAAACTCAAGCTTTAAGGCAGGTTAGTGAAGTTCGCCCTGAAATGCATATCGACCCTGTGGCTAAAAAAGAATTTGATGATCGATATACAGCTGCTGAAGTGGCTGAAGGTGAGCTTCTTAGCGACTTACTATATCGGCCAGAATCTGCACGCTGGTTCCATAATAATACAGATCTTTGTGTTACCAGTAAGCGAAAGCTTCAAGAAGAACTTTCATCTCTACTAGAACGGGTCTACAAAGAATCACCAAGAATACACAATGAATTAATTAATAGAGACAGACCCTCTGCCCAAGCAGTTTCTGCACGCAATAAGCTGCTCTCGGCTATGTTATCAAGTAGTGATAAGCAAGATTTAGGCATTATTAATTATCCACCTGAAAAAGCTCTTTATCGGTCTTTATTAAGAAAAACAGGTCTGCATGCGTTTGATAAAGTAACTAATATTTGGCGTTTTCAGGCACCATCAGCCTTGACATCAATTGGTCAAGATGGAAGTAACCTATTACCCATTTGGAACGAAATTGAAGCCTTCTTAGAAAGCACAGAAAGTGAAGAGCGGTCTTTTATTGATTTAAACGCTAAATTCAAGGCTGCGCCATTTGGTGTTAAAGCAGGTGTGTTACCGATTTTATACATGGCCGCTTACTTGGTGAATAAAGATGAGTTGGCGTTATTTGAAAACCGACTTTACAGACCTAGATTCACTCAGGAGATGGCAGAACGATTTATTAAGGCACCGTCCGACTTTAAGGTTCAAAGAGTTAGAATTGATGGTATGCGCTCTTCTATATTTGATCAATATTTTGATGCACTCATAGTTGGCAGGAATAAAGGAGCAGCTACTTTACTTGATCTTGCGCAGTCTCTTGCGATTATTTTTGGTGATCTCCCAGAATACACGCTTAAAACCAAGCGTGGGTTATCTAGAACTGCGATCGAAGTAAGGTCCGTTTTTCAATTAGCAAAATCTCCTGAAAAATTATTGTTGGCTCAGCTGCCTCAGGCCCTTGGTTACCCATCAGCTGATCAATTAACGCATGATGTTGATGTATTAAGTGGATTTTCACAAGACTTGAGTAAAGTAATTAATGAACTTCAGCAAGCACATATTACATTGAAAAATGAGCAGTGCCGGTTACTTTGTTTGGCATTTGATTTATCGCCAAGCTTGGGTGTTGAAGAACTACGAAAAATTATATTGAGCAAATTTAAAGGTTTAGAGAATTTCACTGTAGACACAACGGGCACTCGTGCTTTCATAATGCGTCTAACAAAAACCATCGGAGACGATTTAAATTGGCTAGAGAGCATATTAATGTTTCTTGGTCACAAGCCCTCTGGTAAGTGGTTAGACAGTGATCAGGACATTGCAGAAGCTCGACTGGCAAACTTTGCGCAACGCATTATAGAGCTGGAGAAGCTAAGCATATGGAAGTCCAAAGGTCAGGAAGAACCTTCAGGTGAGTTTAATGTTCATTTACTCAGGAGTGTTAAGAAAAGTGGTGAAGCTTTTGATAAGGTGGTTGTAATTGATGAAATAATTTCTAAAAAAGTAGAGAGCGTTGTGAACACGATAGAGGAAGACCTAAAGCGGCTTGGTAATCGTGATCTTGCTTTTGCTGCGTTAGCTAAAGTTTTAGATAGTCACTTCAATGCAATAGAAGTTCATACCAACATAGAAAATGTCCCTAATAAATCGAAATTAACTGAGGAGACCTCATGAGCGTTTCATTTACACAGTATGCTGACGATCAATCAGTGCGCCATGTATTAGGACTTTCGGGTGGCAAGGACAGTGCTGCTCTTGCTATTTATATTCAGCAACGTTATCCAGGCATACATGAAAAAATAGAATACTTTTTTTCAGATACGGGTGCTGAATTACCTGAAGTGCATCAATTTCTTGATAAGTTAGAAGCATATCTAGGTAAAGAAATAGCTCGTTTAAATAGTGACAAACCTTTCGAGGGGTGGTTAGAGGAACACAATAAATTTCTGCCATCACCTAAACAGCGTTGGTGTACAAGGGCTATGAAAATCAAACCCTTTGAAAAGTTTGTAGGCAATGATTCTGTTATTTCTTACGTGGGTATTCGTGCTGACGAAGATAGAGAAGGTTATGTTAGTCAAAAAGAAACAATCAAAGCCGTGTTTCCTTTTGTGGAGGATGGCATTGTTAGAGATGATGTTTTTCAAATGCTTGAAGACTCCGTGGGGATTCCAGAATACTACAAATGGCGTTCTCGCTCAGGTTGCTATTTTTGCTTCTTTCAGAGACAAAGTGAATGGTTAGGACTTAAACGTAATCATCCAAAATTATTTGAAAAAGCAAAACAATTTGAAAATATGGAAAGGAAAAAATACGACTGGAAAGATGGACATGTTGACATGCCTAATACAGGCTACACTTGGAGTTCACAGGGTTCCTTAGATGAATTAGTAGCCAAAGCTGAGTTGGCAGAGAAAAAGGCTCTAGCAAAAGGTGTAATCACTTCTACAACTACTACAGAGCGTTGGCAGGACGCATTGAGAGCAAGTGAAGATGATGATCCTGAAGATCAGGCTTGCAGAATCTGTAGTACATAATAGGAGATTATAATTTTGATAAAATTACTTGAAACAGACTTAACTGCATTGCAAAAAAGGGAAGTCAAATCAGAGTTTCTAAAATACTCTGAACTTTGTGTAGAAGGACAAGTACAACTAGAGCTTTTTAGTAAAATTATAAAGAATGCAAGTCTGCTGGTGAATTCACCAAGTGTGAAAAAGAAAAATTTAAGTATTTTTATAATTGCTATTTCTATTTATATTGGTCTTCCACAAAAATTAACGTACCACTGTATAAAGGATAAGTATTTGGTAGCAGCGCTAATGTATTTTATGGATCCTGATGACGTAATTCCTGATCATGTTCCTTATATTGGATTTAATGATGATGCATACTTTGTTGAATTAGCACTTGAGAAAGCCAGTGTGTCTGCGTCTGGAAAAGTTTTTAAAATTGCAGAATTAATCAGTAATTACGGCCTAGAACACGGATTAGAGGTCTGGCAAAATGGCGCTATCTGATGTTTGGAGGGATCTAGGTAACTATATTAGTGTCTACACTGATAATAACTTCGATACTGTACCTGAAAGCCCTGGAGTTTATGCATGGTTCTATCCAATTAAACTCCCTTCGATGGAAATTGAGGACTTAGCTAATGAAATGTCCTGTGTCCAGAATTATGATGCAAAGTTCAGGGGTCTTCCTTCGAAAAAAGTTGACATCGATTTTAACTGGAAAAAAACGGAGGTCACCCTAAAAACTGTTCCTGATTCTGCGATGAAACCAATTGCAGAAAGGGGATGGTCAGAGGTTAAAAAATCAAACGAGGCCCTCACTGAGTTTAGAAAAATATTATTAGTTTCTAGTATTTTGATGCCACCACTTTATATAGGTAAAACAAAAAATCTAAGGCAACGTTGCATTCAGCATCAAAATTTATCATGTGAACAAAATTCATTCAGCAAAAGGTTTTATGACTATGCACAGGAAAATAGCCTTGGGAGTAAAAGTGTAAAAGATTTAATATTTGTTTGTATTAAAACAGATGAAATAAATAGTAATAGTGATCAAGTGGGAAAAGATTATTTCGAAGAATTAATTGAAGAAGTTCTAAAAATATCAGCAAAACCTGTTTTTGGAAGATTATAAAAGGAAATCAGAATGGCAATACCAGGAAGAAAATCGGTAAAGTTAAATCAAGCAAAAAGTGGCACCTATGGAGAATTTGGACATGGTGCCAACGTTGAAGTTCGATTTATTCAAGGGATAATAAAGCATGACTGGTTGGATAATATTAAGCTTATAGAAGAGATAGAAGGAAGTGACAGGTGGGATGTTCGCGATTTGTTTCAACGAAATGTAGATCATCAAAGAGTGGGAGATTCACTCTTGCCATATTTAAAAGATGATACAAAAGTAAAGTTTTTTGCTCCACTGACATTAGTGCTCCTGCCTATGAAAAATCAAGAAGTTGTTGGTGATTTAGAAATTGCGGTTCAGTCAGAAGAGACTATGGAAGGTGATAACTACACATCGATTGAATTACCTGAATATTTTAAATTTCTTAAACATGATTCTCCAGAGTACTCATTAGTTAATTGGTCGTCAGAAAATGTAAAGCTTGTTGCTGTGGATGGCCAACATCGTTTGACTGCTCTAAAACGATGGAAAGATGAAAATGACCTTGGGATGCTGGAGCATATGGATATACCTGTGGTTATTGTTGGTTTTTTTAAGGCGACAGAAACAGAGTCGAGTCCAACTTTATTAGAAGTAGTGAGAAAAACTTTCGTATATATAAATTCGAAGGCGCAGAGTATTAATGAATCTAGGCGAATACTGTTGGATGATGAAGATATTTGGAGTGTGTGTACACAGGAAATAGTTCAATATGCACATACTAATGATCAAAAAGATTCAATTTCTTTAAACCAAAGTGCTATGCCTTTAATGATGATTGATTGGAGAGGTGAAGAAAGAAAATCTGCCCATATTCTATCGCCAAGTGCACTCTTTAGTGTTAAAGATATTTATGATTGGTTGAATCAATTTATATTACCAG
>ENA-OQVM01004239-OQVM01004239.1-marine-metagenome-genome-assembly--contig:-NODE-4239-length-14774-cov-6.349255_pt1 | contig 14774 bp, 12 predicted proteins | sample MGYA00237776_ERZ505498 | MGnify/ENA primary metagenome ERZ505498 (study PRJEB26159, sample SAMN06265151) | marine metagenome | isolation source: Helgoland LTER site | place: Germany:Helgoland, sampling... | reverse complement strand
TAACTGGCCGTTTTTCATCACGGACACACGGTCACATAGGTCCATCATTTCGCGCGTATCGTGACTGATCAGGAAGATACCCAGACCTTGGTCTTTCAGTTCCTTAATCAAGTCCGCAACCATGGCCGTTTCATGCACACCCAAGGCGGCTGTCGGTTCGTCCATGATCAGGATGCGCGCGTTGAAATACACCGCACGCGCAATCGCAACTGACTGACGCTGACCGCCCGAGAGCGACCGCACAGGTTCCGAGAAGCGTTGGAAGTTGGGGTTCAGACGCGCCATGATCTTGCGCGATTCCGCTTCCATTGCTGTGTCATCGACCAGTCCAAACTTGGTCGTGATCTCGCGGCCAAGAAAGAGGTTTGAGGCCGCGTCGAGGTTATCGGACAGCGCAAGCGTCTGATAGATCGTCTCGATGTTGTGGGTGCGGGCATCAATCGGGCTGTTGATCTCAACCTTCTTGCCATCCACATAAATCTCGCCAGCGTCCTTTTTATAGGCCCCTGACAGGATCTTGATCAGCGTGGACTTGCCGGCACCGTTGTGGCCCAGAAGGCCCACAACTTCGCCCGGCATGACATCAATGGATACATCGTCTACCGCTTTAATCCCGCCAAAGTGGATCGAGATATTGCGCATTTCCAAAAGTGGGGTGCTCATTATGCGTCTCCTGTTTTGCGACGATAGATAATGTCGATCCAGACAGCGATAATCAGCACGCCACCCACGATCATGTTTTGCAGCGGCGAGTCGACGCCTACCATACCCATGCCAGACACCAGTGCCTGCATGATCAGTGCACCTAGGATCGCGCCGTAAATCGTGCCGACGCCCCCTGCCAAGGCTGTGCCGCCAATGACAGCAGCCGCGATGACACGCAGTTCGTCCAATTCACCCAAAGATGAACCAGCAGAGCCCAAGCGCGCCGAGGCAATTACTGCGGCAATTGCGGTCAGCGCCCCCATCAATGCAAAGACTTTGACGGTCAGCATGCGCGTGTTGATGCCGGACAGCTCAGCCGCATCCGGGTTGCCACCCATCGCGAAGATGTAACGTCCAAAGCGCGTTTTCTTAGCGACAATAGTCATCGCGATCGTGACAAAAAGAACGATCAAAACTGAGATTGGGAAGCCGTAAGCCTCGGTATAGCCTTCAGGCATTTCCAGACCTTGAGCCGCGAAACGGCGTTCCAGAATACGGGTTGGAACAAGATAGGCGTTCATGATTGCTGTGATGCCACAAATCGCACCGACAAGGATCGCACCCAGCGCATATTCGGCCCAAAGCGGCTTAACTGCAAAGTCGTGACTGATGTGTTTGCGCCGTGTGTTCATCAAGAAAACAACTGTCAGTATCGAGCCGACAATCGCCAATGCCCAACTTGCAGTGACGCCAATCGTACCAGATGCGCCACCAAGCATAATGAAATTTGGATCAAGTGGGGAAATCGTCGTACCCTTAGATACCCACCAGGCACCGCCGCGCCAGATCAACAAACCACCCAAGGTGACAATAAAGGACGGGATCACTAGATAGCCGATCAACCATCCTTGGAAAGCACCAATACCAGCGCCCAGCAAGATGCCGATTGTCACGGTGATAATCCAGATAGAGGGATTACCAAAGCCTACAATATCAGGCAGGATTTGCACTTGGATCACGCCCATGAGCATACCAACGATCCCCAGCAAAGACCCGATCGACAGGTCGATGTTGCGGGTCACGATCACAAAGACCATGCCAGTTGCCATTACAGCCACAGATGCAGTTTGCAGTGTCAGCGTAAATAAGTTGCGCGGGGTTAGAAAAGTGCCCCCGGTTGCAACGTGAAACACCAAAGAGATCACGATGAAGGCACCGATCATGCCCAGCAATCGCGTGTCGATCTGTAGTGTTTTGATTAATTTCCCAAGCCCGTTGGACATTGGATCCCTCCCCTTAACCCCTTTGGCAGGGGTGACTTAAAAGAAAGCCCCACCCGCTAGAACGGATGGGGCCCTATCGTCGATCGTCAGATCATTCGCAGACTGCGAGACCTGAAACACCCTGACAAAGGACGTCTTTTTCGATCCAACCAGCGTCCAGAACTGCGTTCAGGTTCGCTTGTGTGACTGGCTGAGGTGCAAGCAACATGGACGTCACATCGACACCACCAGGTGATGTGAATGTCGCAGAGCCTTCGATGTCGCCAAGCGCGGCACCACCAGCCAATGCAACAGCGATTTCGGCAGCATTGCGGCCTAGGTCACGGCTGTCTTTCCATACGGAAACAGTCTGTGTACCGAGGGCTACACGGTTCAGAGCAGCGTGGTCGCCGTCCTGTCCAGAGACTGGGATACCGTCCATGCCTTGTGCTGTCAGAGCCGCAACAACACCGCCAGCAGTACCGTCGTTGGATGCAACTACTGCATCAACTTCGTTGTTGGTCTGTGTCAGGATCTGCTCCATGTTGCGCTGCGCGTTGGATGGCTGCCAGCCATCTGTATACGCTTCACCAACAACAGTGATCGCACCGCTGTCGATAGCCGCTTGCAGCACTTCTTGCTGACCGCCACGCAGAAAGTCAGAGTTCGGGTCTGTTGGCGAGCCTTTGATGAAGACGTAGTTGCCTTCTGGCTGCTCAGCGAACACGGCTGCTGCCTGCATACGGCCAACTTCAACGTTGTCGAATGTCAGGTAGAACGCGCGTGGATCTTCAATCAAACGGTCGTAACCGATGACTGGGATGCCCGCCGCTTCGGCTGCATCAAGTGCTGGCCCAATAGACGCGCCGTCCTGTGCAAGAATGATCAGCGCATCAACGCCTTGTGTGATCAGGCTTTCAACGTCTGCCAACTGCTTAGTCGCAGAAGACTGCGCGTCTGCGGACAGATAGCTTGCGCCAGCTGCGTCAAGCGCACCCAGCATCGCCGCTTCGTCTGTTTTCCAACGCTCTTCCTGAAAGTCGGACCAGCTGACACCAACCGTGACACCGTGACCGTCTGCGAATGCCGCAGAGCTGAAACCAGCGACAACAACGGCCGCTGCGATAATGGATTTATGCATATTTTCCTCCCATAGTGTGCCCCATGCATTGGGACGTGGGCCATTTGACCCTACGTCGCATAGAATGACCTATTAATTTCAGTTGTCAAAATAAAAATTGACGCAAAATGCAGAAAAAGAGCTTTTCACTTGCAAAAAATTTGGGCAATCTCTTGAAACACGGCAAATTTGGCTAAAAATCTAGCCGCATTACTTCAAGGCCTAAACTATGTGCGATGTAATCGAAGATCAGAACGACGAATCGGACGCCGTTTCAGGCTGCGGTCCATTGTTGGCGACAGATTCGCCTGATGCCAAGCCTTTACGCCAACAGGTTTTCGAACACGTCCGCGCAACAGGCCGTGCGGCAAGGGCTGATATGACACGCGCGCTTAACATCAGTGCAGGGTCAGCCACAACACTGACCGCTGATCTGATCGGTGCCGGACTACTGCGCGAGGTCGAGGGACTTCCACGCGAAAGCGGGCGCGGCCGCCCCCCTGTTGCGCTCGAGGTCGTGCCAGAGGCGCGTTACGTTATCGGGATCAAACTTTCTGACGAGACGCATTCCGCAGTGCTGTCTGACTTTGCTGGGCTTCCTGTCGCGGATGCGACCCTGCCTTCGTCAGCCGGACGCAAGTCACTCAAAACACTGCTCGAAGAAGTCGACGTCTTGATAGATCTGGCGCTTAAGAAGGCAGGCAAATCGCTATCCGATATCTCGGCTGTCGGGATCGGAATCCCGGGTATCGTCGATCATGACACAGGAACGGTTACATGGTCTCCATTTCTGAAAGATACGGACGTTGATTTGCGCCGCGCTTTTGTCGCGCGTTTCGGTGTGCCCGTATATTTAGACAACGACACTAATGTCCTAAGCCTTGCGGAACTATGGTTCGGGGCTGGACGTTCAATTTCCGATTTTGCTGTTGTTACGATCGAGAACGGGGTCGGCATGGGCCTTGTACTTGATAATCGCCTCTTTCGCGGTGCGCGCGGGATGGGTTTGGAATTAGGCCATACAAAGGTTCAATTGGACGGCGCACTTTGTCGCTGCGGACAGCGTGGCTGCCTAGAGGCTTATTTAGCGGACTATGCTCTTGCACGCGAGGCCGCGACCGCGCTCGATCGCAATTCGCGCACTGCCCAGAGCCCGTATGTGATGCTTGATGCACTGTTTGAACAGGCAAAATCCGGGAATGAGGCAGCACGCACGATATTTCGGCGCGCGGGGCGGTATTTGTCACTTGGCCTGTCCAATGTCATCCAGCTTTTTGACCCCGGTCTGATCATTCTGTCTGGCGAGCGCATGCAATATGACTTCCTCTATTCCAAAGAAGTGCTTTCAGAGATGGAGAAACTCACTCTCAGCGACGGGCGCACACCCTGCAAGGTCGAGGTGCACGCTTGGGGCGGTATGATCTGGGCTCGCGGAGCAACCGCACTCGCGCTCGAGGCTGTCACCGAGACTGCGTTAGGCGAAGCACGCGCATGATCCGGCTTCTCGCTTTCATCTTGGTGGCCACTCCTGTTGTTGCCGACCCCTTATTTGAAGACCGCTCTGCAGGTCTGCCTGACCACATTTATGGCGGCGGTTGGGAACACTTCGTTGGCGGCGGCGTTGCGGTGTTCGACTGCAATGGCGATGCCCTGCCCGATCTATTTGCGGCAGGTGGAGAAAACCCCGCCAAGTTGATGGTCAACCAAGGTGACTTCGTTTTTGCCAATGGCGCGCTGGCCGAGCTGACTGGCGTGACCGGCGCCTATCCGTTGGATATCAACGCCGATGGGATGATGGACCTTTTTGTGCTGCGCGTCGGACAAAACCGCCTGCTAATGGGAAACGGCGACTGTACCTTTACGCCAAGCAACGCCCTCCCCCAAGATGATGCATGGTCAACCGCATTTACCGCATGGTGGGAGGATGACGAACAACCGGTGATGGCGGTGGGCAATTATGTAGACCGTACCAATCCGGAGGGCCCATTTGGGGCCTGCGATGACAATGCCATCCTGCGCTCAAGCGCGAACGGCTATCAAAGCACCCCGCTCAGCCCCGGCTTCTGTCCGCTTTCAATGCTTGCGGCTGATGATGCGCGGGGACGTTCCAGTCTGCGCATTTCGAACGACCGGCACTACTACATCCGCGACGGCTATGAGCAGATGTGGGATATTGAAGAGCGGCGTTTTCTGGGGGCCAACGATGGCTGGAAGAACGTCTCGCTTTGGGGAATGGGTATCGCGAGCCGAGATTTGACGGGCGATGGACGCGATGAGGTTATGTTGACCTCAATGGGCGATCAGCTGATGCAGATAGCACAGAATGACGGCACTTATGCCGCCGCGCCCTTTACCATCGGCACCTATGCGCAACGCCCCCATACTGGCGATGATGGCCGTCCTTCGACGGGATGGCATGCCGAGTTCGCTGATGTTGATAACGACGGGCGCGCCGATCTCTTCATCGCCAAGGGCAACGTCGACCAGATGCCAGGGCTAGCGATCAAGGATCCCAATAACCTGCTGATGCAGAATGAAGACGGCACTTTCCGTGAAACGGCTGATACGGCGGGTGTCGCCACCAAAGAACGTGCGCGGGGGGCTGCTTTGGCCGACTTTGATGCCGACGGTCGATTGGATTTGGTTGTGGTGAATAGACGGGCACCGATGGAGCTCTACCGCAATGTCACGCCAGGTACCGGCAATTGGCTTGAAATTAGCCTCAGCCAAGCGGGCGGCAATGTGAACGCTGTCGGCGCTATTGTTGTTGTTGAAACCGGTGCCCTGCGCCAAAGCCAACAACTTTCCATTGGCGGCGGACATGCAGGTGGCAAGGCGCTGCCACTGCATTTTGGATTGGGGGATGCACAAAAAGCGGTCGTCACCGTGCATTGGCCCGACGGGCAGGAAAGGACCTATCAAGCAGATGTAAATCAGGTCGTGAGGCTGACGCGCTAACGCGCGGAAGAATGCCTCCGGCGGGGATATTTATGGGCCAGTAATAACGTTTAGGGGCGGTCTATTGGTAGCCCGCTTGGCACGGCTTCGGGGATTCCTAGTCGGCCTTCAATCGCGGCGGAGTCTGTCAACGCATCAAGAAATGCGATCAAGGCTGTCACGTCCGCATCACTGATGGTTCGGGGCTGAAAGGTCACTGCCTTTGCGATTGCGGGTTTGTCTGCCAGACCGCGCGCGTCATCGACAGGCAGCGCCGGCAAGACTGCCTCGCCTAAATCATATGTTTCCAATGCGGAAACAGGATCAAGATGTGCTGCAACAAAGCTGCGCAAATCACGATGTGCGCCTGCGTGTCCGTAAGGTCCCGTCAGAGCTACATTGCGCAGAGACGGTGTCCTAAAGGCATAAAGATCGGCGGATTCACCTGTGACCCGAAAGCGGCCTTCGTCACGGGCGTGGCTTTCAAACCGGGCCGCTTTGCCTGGTCCGATCTGAGGGGCGCCCATCGCGTGAAACGCATGGTCCGTCAGGAATGGCCCACTGTGGCAGCCAGCACAGCCCGCCTCGCCATAAAAGAGCGCCATGCCGGTGGCCGCCGGTTCAGGCAGCGCCACTTGCCCCCGCAGAACCGCGTCAAACGGGGCATTGTCCGAGCGCCATTCAAATTCCATGAAGGCCGCAATCGCATTGGAGATGTCGGCAAAAGTGATCTGGTCAGACGCATCAATGTGATCATAGACCGCTATGAACTCTGCCGCATAGTCGGAAGTGTCGCGGACCCGCTGCGCGATAATATCCCACGCGCCACCCTGCCCTGTAATCACACCGCGGCGCACGGCCTGCGCCACGTCATTTTCGCTGTAGTGTCCTGCCATTTCGTCCGGGCTGAGAACAGGGAACATGGTTTGCGCTGACAAAAGAGACGCAAAGCCTGTCACCATATCCGCATCAAGCGGTGTGCGCAGCCCGCCAGGGCGATCAAGATCGACCTCGATCCGCCCATCATGAAACAGCACCGTGAATTCGTGCGCACCGAGGTTAAAGAGCGCGGGTGCATTTCGCGGTATGCGCTGTTCAGGCATGTTGACTGGATCAGCGACGCGCTTGGGCCCCAACCCGATGCCGCCATCGCCAAGCCCCAAAGACAGCCCATCGCCAGTGCCAAAGGCCGGATGATGGCAGGTGCTGCAAGCCACAGCACGATTCCCCGACAAGATCGGATCATAGAAGAGAAGCTGGCCCAAACGCGCTTCGACCTCATTGACAGGTGCGAAATCTGCGTCAGTTAACGGGTCAGGCACACCATCAGCAAAAACCGCGCCCGCTCCCATAACTGCTATCAATATCCAGCCTATTCGCATTGCTCACCTGCCCTTACTTTGGACCAATGGTTAGCATGGATTACCCGCCAGACAAGTGCGGCGGATTATTCCATATGTTTGCGAATGCGATTGACCATTCCCCAGACAAGCACGAGGACAATCGGTGTTGCGATTGCGGCCATCGTTACTTTGCCAGGGCCAAAAGAAGCCTCTAGAGGGCCGGTCATGTTCAAGACCAGATTTACGGCGTAGTAGCTGATTGCAACGACAGACAGACCCTCCACCGTTTTTTGCAGCCGCAACTGCAAATCGGCACGCTTGTCCATGCTGGTTAACAGCTCCTGGTTTTGCGCCGAGCGCTCCACATCAACCCTTGTCCGCAACAGATCGCCTGCGCGCAAGGCGCGTTCGGACATCGCTTGCAGGCGTTCCTGGGTGGATTTGACTGTCCGCATCGCAGGGTCGAACCGGCGCATCATAAACTCACCAAAGGTTTGCCGTCCTGCAAACCGTTCTTCGCGGAGCACATTGATCCGTTGGTTAACGATCGTCTCGTAAGCGCCTGTCGCACCGAAACGAAATGACGAAAGCGCGATTGTATTCTCGATCTCGGCAGACACTTCCAGCAACGACTGCAAGACATTGGCAGGATCCGCATCAGCCCCGCGCATATCTTCCAAAAGGCCGGTGAGTTGTTTATCAAATGCCCCCATTCGAGGGCCAAGATCACGCGCGCGATAAAGACCCAGCATCGACATCGCCTTATATGTTTCGATTTCGCACAACCGCTGAACGACGCGACCGACACGGCGTTCGTCTATATGCGGCCGTGCGAAAACGGCAAATCGCATATGCCCATTGTGATCGATGCGAAAGTCGCCCGCGACGACAAGGTCGTCCTCAATCACGCGGCTGATCGCAAGGCTTTCTGGTACAAACCAATCGTGTGCCTTTTCGCCAATACCATCGTCACCCTCAGCAACTTCGATACGGATTAGCGCAGAGGTCACCCGCGTCCCTGGAGCGGTCGCAAGCCAGTCTTCTGGAAACACGCCAAATGTGGCGGCATCAAATGGCCTCTCGGCCAAGCCTTCGCCAAAGATCGTGTAAGTCACGAATTCGGTATGGCTTTCCCACTTCAACTTATGCTTGCCGATCGTGCCAAAAAAATGGGTGGCGTCGGGCTGTGGGTGCTGTGCGCCAAAACGGTCTAACAAATCGATCAAATGGGCGCGATCGGCACTGCGGTCACGGCCTGCGGCATTGTTGGCAGGCTTGACCGCAAGGTAGGCGGCGCGACTTGGTGTATCGACAGCAGGAAACGGGCGGGCATGCAATTCATTCGCCATCGCATAACGCAGAGGGTGATCTTCGATGGGGGGCATCGGCATGCCTTTGTTGCTAGCTTTGGACGTCAAACTAGCGGTGTTTCCAGACATGTAAACAAAAATGTGTTAATTTATAAAGAGTTACCGGCGTACGACCGTATACCGTACGCCGGTTCAGACCTTCAGATCACAACCACATCCAGCGGAGGAAAGCCATTAAAGCAGACAGATGAATAGGTTGAAGTATATGCGCCCGTGTTCCTGATCAGGACACGGTCACCTGATTTCAAGGTCAATGGCATCGACACAGGCCGCTTTTCATAAAGCACATCGGCGCTGTCACAGCTTGGCCCGGCCAAAACACACGGCCCCATTGGGTCCGCATCGCGGGCGGTCTCGAACTGATAGCGGATCGCTTCGCCCTCTGTTTCGGCCAGCCCAGAGAAACGACCGATATCAAGGAAAACCCAGCGGTGCATGTCCCGCTCTGACTTACGGCTGACAAGCATAACTTCGGCCACGATCAGCCCTGCTTCGGCCACCATACCGCGACCCGGTTCTGCCATGATCTTGGCGACGTTTGGAAAACGCGCCTCAACCAATGCAATAACGTGTGCGGCATAAGCTGTCGGCGCTTCGATTTCTTCGCCGTAGAACGCAGGAAAGCCACCACCAATATTCAGCAGGCTGAGCTGGTGCCCTGCGTCATGTGCTGCCGCCCAAACTTCGGCGAAAACGTCCAGTGTTGGCGCCCACATGGCGGCATGGCGAGTCTGAGACCCGACGTGGAAAGAGAAACCAACGGGGTTCAAGCCGAGGGCTTTGGCTTCATCAAGCAGTGACAACGCCATAGCGCGATCACAGCCAAACTTGCGCGATAAAGGCCAGTCAGCCTGTGACAGTTCTACAATCAGACGAATGTAGACGGACGCACCGGGTGCATTGATTGCGATCTTTTCAAGTTCTTCTTGCGCGTCAGCCGCAAAAAGGCGGATGCCTTGGGCATAGGCCCAAGCGATATCTGACGCCCGTTTGATGGTGTTACCAAACGAAATGTCCGACGGCTCTGCGCCTTCTTCAAGACAAAGCGCGATCTCTGCTTTGGATGCGGCGTCAAAATGCGATCCCAGATCGACCAAACGCGCAATGATCTGGCGTGCTGGGTTTGCTTTGACGGCAAAGTGGATGTCGGCGCGACCCAAGCCGGTTTTCAATGCGTGATACTGCGTTTCAACACGGTCCAAATCCATCACAAGCGTCGGACGATCAAATTGACGCGAAGCGACAAAGCGATCCAAACGAGATTGGGATTCAACAATAGGGAACGCCACATCGGGCGAGAAGTGCATCGTCATTGGTCATCTCCAAAAGACCCGGCCATAATGGGAAAACCCCATCCAAGACCGCTCAGTTCCAAGGGAGACGTTACCGTCGCTACGTAAACACGTGTGCGTTGACTATCACCGGCCAGAGGCGCGTGCGTTGGCGTCTATGAATGCGCATTTGCGGCAGTTTTGGATTCGTTGCAATAGGAAAAATGCACGACGATGAAATTGCATAAGACCATGGACGAAACCGCATAACTCGCGGTAGGCAGACGGATGTCACGCGTAATCCTCTTTAACAAACCCTTCGGCGTGCTGTCGCAGTTTACGGACGCCAAAAGCCCGACGCCACGACCAACCCTTTCGGCCTTTATTGATGTGCCGGGCGTGTATCCCGCAGGACGGTTGGACCGCGATAGCGAAGGGCTTTTGGTGCTGACGGACGATGGCAAGCTTCAGGCACGCATTGCCGACCCCAAAAACAAGATGAGCAAGACCTATCTGGTACAGGTCGAAGGCGCGCCGACAGATAAGGATATCGCCCCGCTGCGCGATGGTGTCACTCTCAAAGACGGCCCCACCCGGCCCGCAAAAGCCAGGCAGATTGATCCGCCCGCCCTGTGGGATCGCGACCCGCCTGTAAGGTTCCGCAAATCAGTGCCCGACACGTGGATCGAGATCACAATCAGCGAAGGCCGCAACCGGCAAGTCCGGCGGATGACAGCGCATATCGGCTTTCCGACACTACGTTTGGTTCGGTGGCGGGTGGGGAACTGGACACTGGATGGGATTGAGAGTGGGCGTTGGTTAGAGACGAACGATCAGTAAGCTGCGACGGGCCTCTGTTTTCGAGGGGCGGTGAGCCAAAGGGCAGCTATGCGGACAAAGCTGCCAGTCCCTGACGTCAGGTGAATGGCAGCTATTTGATCAGATGTCGGCGTCTAGATCTTTCGTCCTCACACCATCGCTTCCGGCATGACCTAAATAGCATAACCCGCACGACAGTTGGCTGCGACACCGCCCTGAGCATGACCAAGTATCTCCATCGACAGGTTCTCTGCGTAGCCGTTGTTGCGCAGCTTGTCCTTCATCCAGTGCCGCAGCGAGTGCATGGAGAGCTTTTTGCCTGTAATCACCGCGCAGCCACTACCCTTTCGGATAGGGTAACTATCCGGAGTGGTTCTTGCCCGAATGGCATTCTTCCTATTCCATTGAGAAGTGCAAACAGCACTTTGAACGATGGCGGGCATGGCGAAAGTTGACAAAAGCCCCACTCAGCACCTCACCTCAGGGATCGCACTAATTGCCTTCTTTGTTCAAAAGTAGAGTGTCTAGAAGACCGACACAGCTACATCTCGAGTCCACATCGTTGGATTCTGCCCCTGCGTTTGGGAGGACGTGGGGGCATCTTTTTGTCCATGCAGAGCGGCGTCGGTCACAGCATGACCCGACGCAATCGAAAACGGTGCGCCAGCCCTGACAATCCACTTACCGAAACTGACGACAGCGAACCTGAAAATGGTACAAGAAAACCTCAAGCGTCAAGTTTGGCTCGGTTTTCGTCAAGAAATGGGGGTTTTGGTGGTGCCCAGGAGAGGTAATTTACCAACCTGGATAACCATTTAATAATAGATTCTTCCGACACGTCGCCTGACCGAGAATGGTCCTGAAAGCGGTCCCGATTTATGCATCTGATCAGGGTGTTGATTTGTGGCTTGAACCCAAAACCGGACGTTCGCTGCGCCAAGCACCGAGGTTTGGCAATAGGAGGGCAATGCTGAAGTTGGTCGCAATTCGCAGCAACCGTCACCAATCTGCATGGTCGGCGGACAGATCCCTAAAGCTCGGCCTCAATAGGCAGATGCGCAAAAAACCACTCCTCAATCTTCTGGAATCCATGGCTTTCTGGCTCGGACAGCAATACCCCGTTGTCCCCAATCCAATTGATTTGACCTTCAGGTGTCAGAGCCAGCTGCCACGAACTCGATGTCGCAAAGTCAGGTTCAGTCAGCGCCAGCAAACGCTCGCTCAACGCCTGGCTTTCGATAACCAAGCCAATCTCGGTGTTGATCCGCAACGATCGCGGGTCGAAATTCGAACTGCCAACAAACACGCGCCTTCCGTCCACGATCATGTACTTGGCGTGTAGGCCCAATGTCTTTTGACTCAACGGCGGCAATATGTAACGCGATCTACCTTGCCCCCGTGCCCGCAATTCATGCATTTGAGTCCCAAAAGACAAAAGCTCGGCCACGTGATTTCGATATGCCGCGTAAGCAGATACATGATTGTTTGAGTTGATGGAGTTGGTCAGAATCCGAACAGTCACACCACGCTGCGCGGCGTCTCGTAAGACCGCTGTGATGGTAGGTGTCGGAATCAGATATGCCGAGACGATAACAACTTCCTCGCGCGCATTGTTTATTAGTTCCACGAGTTCGTCGGCTACCTGAACAGGCCTGTCTTCTAATGCGTCCGGAGATACGCTCGGAGGATTGTCTACGTAAAGCCTCGCAGTCCCACGGAAGGACTGCCGCACGGTCTGGCGCCACAATTGATCCCGCTCCGCGTCGTCTAAAACCGGGAACGCTGAGGACAAGTCTTCTGATTGTTGGCTAACCGTGGCCCGCGCAGTTCTCCGTGTTCGAAGCTGACTGACGGCATCAATCGGAAAGGACCACTGGTCGTTCCAATAGCTATCAAAAGAGGTCGCGATCTGGGGAACGATAGGGCCACCGACCAGCAATTCCATGTCTCGAAAGTTATACTCCTGATCGATCCCGAAATATTCATCTGCAAGATTGCGCCCGCCGATAATGGCGACCTGATTATCTACCACCATCGTTTTGTTATGCATCCGGTGATCAAGTCTGCCGAATTCGCTTAGATTAAGGACTTGTCTGGAGAATTGGCTAGTGGAGCGTCGTTTGTAGGGATTGTACACTCGGTATTGGATGTTTTGGTGTTCGTGAAGCGCGAGTATTTGTTCGTCCGCCCCCGCAAGAAAGGAGTCGTCGATAAGGATTTTGACGTCAACGCCGCGGTCTGCTGCCTGAATCAGCCGGTCGTGGATCAGGCTCCCCGACTTGTCCCAAGTCCAGATGAAACTCTGCAGATCAATAGATTGCCTGGCGGAATCAATCGCGTGCAGACGCCATTCAAGCGCAGTTCCTCCTTCATTTAATGGAACCTGCCAATTGTCAGCATAGATACGGTCCAATTCCAGCCAGACACCCCTTGTGGCAGGAGAGTCCGTAGTTTCCTCAGGCAAAGATATCGGTTGAAGGCTCGCACACGCCGTCAGAAAGACTGATGCTGCAATAAGCAGGGGGCTCAAAATCGAATGTGCCTTCATGCCAGTCCCGCCGTTCTTCAACTGCCACGACCTTAGTTGTCGCATCCGTTGGCGTAAACCATGGTCGTGCAGCGCATAGGAGTCGGCAATCTCAAAGCCTCTGGCCAGTATCAGTTTCGCACATTGGTGGCGCAAGAGCACTCGAGCCCGGTATCACGTCAGAAGTTTGAGGAAGCCCACCTATATATCGACTCAGAACCTGCGAGCTATACCGACGCGGATTTCACTCGTATGGTCTTTGCCTGAGAAGACGAAGCCGTTTCCATTTTCAAACGTGTCAGACCCAATCGTATCGCTGCCAAAATCCGAATAACTATAGTCAATCCGCCCAACCCATTGGTTGCCAAAGTCACGCTCCCAACCGCCCCCTAAACTCCACCCGGTTGAACGACCTGTCTGGTTTCGGGACGGAACCGCTGGCGAAGGATTTTCATAGGTGGATTCGTAGCCGATATACGCTAAACCTATCGCCCCATAAAACAAGTCGCGTTTATTCGCGTACCCAATCCGAGCTCGAATAGCTGCCGTGGCACTGATTTCCGCTTTATATTCTCCCAGCACTGGGTCTGGGAAAAGTGGCGGCGTCACAACGACAACTTCACGGGCATTCGCGTTTGCATCAGCCCAATTGTATTCCCCTTCAATCCCGTAGACCCAAGGACCGGTTCGCTGCCAATTATAGCCACCGTAAAGGCCAGCTATGGCGCCAGATGCATTTGCAGAAGCCGTCGACTTGAAGCCCGTACTCCCATTATCTTCTTCATAATCAATATCCAGATCGCTCTTTAGGTGACCGAATTGAACACCGGCATATCCACCGCTCCAGTTCGTCATGGATTCTTGTGCGAACGCTGCAGTGGCAAGTGGACTTAGACAGAGAGCGAAGAGGACTTGTTTCATTGGGGATCCGTTCTTTAGTAAAATTGGCATTTAACACACTTGCATCAACTGCTGCGCAGCAAAGATTATAGCATCTTGTCCAAATATAGTCAGTTTGTCGACGACTGTTCAAAACATCGCAAGTAAACGTGCTATCGTACTGAACCAGAGCGGCTCAGCGGTAGGGCAAGCTGAATAAGGAGAAGCTGTTCGTCTGAGTGATTATTTGTGATCCCGTCTCTGCCATAAGCGTATCCATCGCGGAACTTCCTGTCGGACAGGCGACAAGATCGGATGCGTCATCGAGAAAGTCGATGGTGAACCCACTTTCGCCGACAAGTTGACATTCGTCTGATGGGCTTCGGTAGCCACGGACGAAGACAAGATCAGGATCCGGCTCACCGACTGCAATCTCAGCAGGCGACTCCACACATGCTCCGACAAAAAGCACCGCTGGTAATACAGCGAAGCAGACCACCAGCTGCTTCATTCGATTAGTTGTTATCATTCTAATTCTCCCATTCCGCTGCTGTGCTCCGCCACATGCCATCCTCTGCGTCCCAGACGCTGGCCGTGACGC
>ENA-OQVM01004230-OQVM01004230.1-marine-metagenome-genome-assembly--contig:-NODE-4230-length-14796-cov-2.851892_pt1 | contig 14796 bp, 13 predicted proteins | sample MGYA00237776_ERZ505498 | MGnify/ENA primary metagenome ERZ505498 (study PRJEB26159, sample SAMN06265151) | marine metagenome | isolation source: Helgoland LTER site | place: Germany:Helgoland, sampling... | reverse complement strand
AGACGTACGAAATGCGTTTCGCCCTAAGACGACGAGTGAGTTGTATGATGCTTTAAATAATGCTAACGAAGATGTTTCAATTGGAGCTGTATTACTGAGTGCAGAAGGTCCCTCATCGAAAGATGGGGTGTATTCATTTTGTAGTGGAGGTGACCAAAAATCAAGAGGACATCAGGGATATGTTGGAGAAGACGGCTATCATCGTTTAAATATTTTAGAAGTTCAGCGACTCATAAGATTTATGCCGAAAGCTGTTATCGCTGTTGTGCCTGGTTGGGCTGTAGGAGGAGGACACAGTTTACATGTTGTTTGTGACTTGACTTTGGCAAGTAAAGAGCATGCAATCTTTAAGCAAACAGATGCAGATGTTACTAGTTTTGATGGGGGTTACGGCTCTGCCTATTTGGCAAAAATGGTTGGTCAAAAAAAAGCAAGAGAAATTTTCTTTCTAGGACGTAATTACTCCGCGCAAGAGGCTTATGAGATGGGTATGGTTAATGCTGTAATTCCTCATGCGGAATTAGAGGCCACAGCTTACAATTGGGCCAAAGAAATTCTTGAAAAATCACCGACCTCAATTAAGATGTTAAAATTTGCTATGAATTTAACAGATGATGGTATGGTTGGTCAGCAAGTATTTGCTGGTGAAGCGACAAGATTGGCATATATGACTGATGAGGCAAAAGAAGGTAGAGACGCTTTCCTTGAAAAACGTAAGCCGAATTTTGAAAAAAAATGGATTCCTTGATATATGAATAAGTTTAAGTTATGGATCTCGGTATTTCGTCTCAGAACCTTACCATTATCCTTATCCGGTATCATAATTGCTGGTTCTATCGCCTACTACAATGGCTATTTTGATGTTATTATTTTTAGTTTAGCGATTCTTGTGACATTAGGGTTCCAAATATTATCAAATCTTGCAAACGATTATGGAGATGGCGTTAAAGGGACGGATAATCGAAATCGAATTGGACCTGAAAGAGGTATTCAAAGTGGTAAAATCAGTCCAAAAGAGATGTTTGATGCAATAAAAATTAATATCATTGTTTTAATTTTTCTGATCTTTATGTTGATATTTTCAGCCTTTGGAACACATCATTTTTTGTCTTCAATAGTGTTTTTTATTCTTGGTTTTATGGCCATTTACGCCGCTCTCAGATACACAATAGGGGAAACGGCATATGGATACAGAGGTTTAGGGGATTTAATGGTTTTCTTGTTTTTTGGAATTATAAGCGTTCTTGGGGCATATTATTTGTTTGCTAAATCTTTGGAACATGTCTTAATTATGCCGGCCTGTATAGTTGGTTTATTGAGTACCGCTGTACTCAACTTGAACAATATGCGAGATTTGAAATCTGATACTGAATCAGATAAAATTACGGTTGCCGTCAAACTTGGACTAATTAAAGCAAAGAACTACCACGCTTTTCTATTAATTTTTGCTCTAATCTTAGGAATGTTATTCTCATTGCTTTATTACAGATCATTAATGAATTTACTGTTTTTAGTCACCTTCATACCAATTGTTCGGCATATAGTTTTTGTGTATAAAGTTAAAGAGGTAAAGGAATTAGACTCTCAGTTAAAAATATTAGCGCTGTCAACTTTTGTTTTGTCATTAACGCTCGGATTGAGCTTTATTTATAACGGAATGTGATAATTTTTATGCAACTAAACAAATAATTTATGTTTATTAAATTTTTAGGTCATGCCAGTTTGGCGATAACTATTGAGAATATTAAAATTTTAGTTGATCCATTTGTTTCTGGAAATCCAAAAGCTTCTCATATAGATGTTAACACTTTAGAGGCAGACTATATTTTAGTGACACATGCTCATCAGGATCATTTGTTAGACGTTGAAGACATTGCACGGCGCACAAATGCTACGATTATATCAAATTTTGAGATAACTAATCATTATCTAGAAAAAAAATTAACATGCCACCCCATGAATCATGGAGGTAGTTGGGATTTTGATTTTGGTAAACTTAAATACACGAATGCAATTCATACCTCCTCTTTTCCTGATGGTAGTTATGGAGGTCAACCAGGTGGATTTATTATAGAAGGATCAAATAAAACAATATATATCGCGGGGGATACAGCATTATCCTATGATATGAAGCTTATTCCGCTGTCGTTTAATTTAGATTTAGCAATTCTCCCAATAGGTGATAATTTCACAATGGGCGTTGATGACGCAATTTTTGCAAGTGATTTTATTCAATGTGATAAAATTTTAGGATATCATTTTGACACATTTGGATATATCGAAATCAATCGAGAAGAAGCAAAGCAACAATTTAATAAAAAAGGCAAAGAGTTAATTCTATTAGAAATTGGAGAGGCCATAGAATTATAATGACAGCAAATTACACGAAATATCTATTAAATTTTAAACGTCCAAGTGGAACTTCACGAGGGGTTATGACTCAAAAAGAAACATGGTTTATAGCATTGGAGCATGAGGGTCGTAAAGGTATTGGAGAATGTGGTATTTTAAGAGGTCTTAGTGTTGATGATGTGCCAAATTTTGAGGAGATCCTGGGATGGACCTGTTTAAACATCAATTTAGGGCTCGAATTTCTGTTGGAAAAATTAAAGGAATTCCCAAGTATTCAATTTGGTTTAGAGATGGCGTTTAAGTCTCTTGAGAGTAAAAATAAATTCACATTGTTTCCTTCGAGTTTTACTTCAGGTAAGGCATCAATACCTATAAATGGTTTGATTTGGATGGGTTCAAAAGATTTTATGAAATCTCAAATTAAAAACAAAATCTCTCAGGGCTTTAAGTGCCTAAAACTTAAAATTGGTGCTTTGGATTTTAAGACTGAAATTAATTTATTAAAATTCATAAGATCTGAGTACTCATATGAAGATATTCAATTGCGCGTAGATGCAAATGGAGCATTTTCAGTAAATGATGCGTTAGAAAAATTAAATACCCTTTCTGACTTTCAATTGCATTCGATAGAACAACCAATTAAACAAGGACAAATTGAACACATGGCAGCGTTATGTGAAAAATCCTTATTGCCCATTGCGTTAGATGAAGAGCTTATTGGTGTTTTTGATAGAGGTAATAAAGAAATGTTATTACAAGTTATTAAACCTCATTATATTATCCTAAAGCCAAGTTTTATTGGTGGTTTTCAAGGCTCAAATGAATGGATAGATTTGGCAAATAAGTATAGAATTGGTTGGTGGATAACGAGTGCGTTAGAGAGTAACGTGGGATTAAATGCAATAGCACAATGGACCTTTAATTATGACGTTAAAATTCCGCAGGGTTTGGGGACAGGAGCTTTATTTACAAATAATTTTACGGCACCTTTACAAGTTGATAAAGGGATGTTACGCTACGACAACAATTTAGAATGGAATGTTAAAATATAAAATATGTATATAGCCTCAGCTTTTAAAATTAAACACGAACCTTGGAGATACATGATAGGACTTGGTATATCTATAATGGGAGTTTTTGTTTTTTCTTTACCTCATTTACTCGGTATCTTATATAAAACATTTAATGGATCAGTTGACCAATCCCAACTTGACAACACGAGTTACTTGTTAAGCTTGTTTGATAAAAACATTAATTTGTGTTTTGTTTTATTACCTTTTGTTGGGGGCTTAGTATTTCTCATACTTTCAGTTAAGTTTCTACATCAACAATCATTTTTACAATTAACAACATCACGAAAACAAATAGATTGGAAGAGGTTTTGGTTTGCATTAATATTATGGGGGTCTATCTCTGTAGGATTAATATTTGTTGATTACTTTTCAAACCCGAGTCATTATGAGTATAATTTTAAATTAAGACCTTTTTTGATTTTATTTTTTTTAGCAATTATTTTGGTTCCTTTACAGACAAGTTTTGAAGAATACGTCTTTCGTGGCTATTTGATGCAGGGAATTGGTGTTTTCGCAAAAAATAAATGGATTCCTTTAGTAACTACTTCATTAATTTTTGGTTTGTTACACATAGCTAATCCTGAAATTGAGAAGCTGGGATACGTTTTACTTATTTATTATGTAGGTACTGGTTTTTTTCTTGGCGTTATTACTTTAATGGATGATGGATTAGAGCTGGCACTAGGATTTCATTTGGCCAATAATTTATTTACGGCTCTTTTGGTTACGGCTGATTGGACTGCTTTTCAAACACATTCTGTTTTTAAAGATATTTCGGAACCCACTAAAGCAGAGTTTTCAGAGGTGTTTATGCCTTTATTTGTTGTGTTTCCTTTAGTTCTACTCATCTTTGCCAAGAAGTATCATTGGAACAGTTGGAGAGATAAATTGTTTGGATCAATTGATGACATCACAAAAAGTCAGTATTAATGTGCTCGTTTAACTTCAAAATGGAAGAATTATTATAGTATTTTTTTGAGTAAGATAGATGTTTTATTAAAATCTGAAGCGGCATTAATGACCTCTCTAAATTCTTCATATCTATTTAAATCATACTCATTAGACTTATAAAATTCTTGAATAGTAATGATAATTGTTTGATTCTCTATTCGATAGTTTGATTCAAATTTGCATAGCTTATTGCCTTTTACTGATTTGTAACTTTTATCAATATTTAATTCAGTCAATCCTTCTGCTGTAAAACCTGGTGGAATTGATATAGAAATTGTGTAGTCATATTGATTAGGATATTGCATTTCTATAGGATTGATGCGCTTAGTTTCCTGATATAGTTCACTTTGTGTCCCTATTACTTTGCCAATTTGAAAGATAAAATCATCTCCAGCCTCTTCCACTAGACTCTCAGATGTAATCACTGAATTTGTAATAAATGGTTTATTATATTCCATTTGTAATAGCTCAGTATTTGAAGCTTCGTATGATTCAATGACTTTATCCTCAATTCCTGAACCTGTTAAATAATCCTCATACTCCTTGATACTTTGCTCAGGATAAAAATTTAATACAGCTCTACTTGTAGCAGACCAGTGTCCTGTATATTCTTGGGATTGTGTCAATGTAACAATAGACAAATCAGTATCAAATAAAATATCTACCGTGCGATTTATTCGACTAAAATTTGGGTCAGATTGAACAATTTGACTAAAGTAATAATCAAAATTTTTAACGACATAAACACCATAGTTGCCTAAAATATTGAACGGGGCTTCACCAACACGGTACTCAATTCTGTCCGGGCTTATATATTTTTCTTCGTTAGGCAAGTAAATTAGGAACTCTTGAAGTTGATTTGGATTAAAAAACTCTGGGTCAAATTTCTTAAGAAATCTATTCGCTGTGATAACAATCTCATATTCAATCCCCAAATTGTATAAGTAATGTGAATATGTTTTTAAAATGCCAAAGGCGCTTGCTGACTTGTTTTTCAAGATGTAATCCATATTAGATAACTCAGCATTATTATTTTTGACCACTGTAAAATTTGTCTTGATGTAGTCATCAATTATAGTAGCCTTTTCAAATGTTGATAAATTTGATGTTTCAGCGATGCTATTTTTGATATCAGTCTTAACGATGTCGAGTGTGTCTTTATGAAAAAACTGAGGACCAATGTTAGTTACGACATTATCCCAAAACATCCCTTGGGTAATATTTTGTTCTTTAGGAAAACATTGATATGCAACTGAAACTTTATTGGCGTTGGGAGTTGCATATTCTTCATCGAGCATCGCAGGAATATTTTCTAGTACTAATCTTTTTGACAATTTATTATTGATAACTTCAGATTCAAAGGGGATTTCTGTGTGATACGCTTTTATTCTAGAGGTAGTCTCACCAGTTATAAAAACGAATTCAGCCGTTCTAATGGGATATTCGTCTTGTAATTGCTGTTGGCCATGCATGTCATACTCTTTTTCAACGGTATATAATATTTCGATTTCAGAATTTTTCTCAACCCCTTCAATAGCAAATATTTTAAAATCTCCATATTCTTCAACATTCTCTACCTCTTTAATATTGTCTTTATTTAGCACGACAACTTTTCCTTCTGAATTAATAGTTCTGGCCTTGATATCTAAAACACGTATGACTTCGTACATCGGTATATATACCGTATTGTGACGAGCAATGCCCTCATCATTGTTTACGTGTGTAATTAGATGCTCGGTTTCATATATTTTTAATTGATTACCGAAGAGACTCTCCGCATATTCCACAATGTGCTTTTTTAATATACCAACGGAAGCTTTGTTTTTTTCTTCCATGGTAAGCTCATGTATAACAGGTGATTCATTCCAATTGTAAGTCTTATGATACTGTGCTAAACAATTAGTTATTGTGAAAAATAAAATTATAAATATTGATGGTTTATTCATTTAAGTTGTTCTAAAATTATGTTTTTCTTATAAGCTCTTGTAATGTTTTTGATAAAATTATTCCATATTTCAAATTCATTATTATCAATTCTTAAAGCATTAATGTAAATTACTTTATGTTGGGTAATTTGATCATCGTTTTTAACATATGAAATATCAAATCCAAATTTTGGATGCTCATACGAAAGATTTTCAGGGATATTTGAAACTTTAAACCCTTCAGGGACTATAAGTCTTGTTGTATATGCTTTCTCATACTTATGATCAATTTTTTTACTGTATTTACGGTTTTTAAGATCTATTTTACTTCGGGATAGAGTTCGATCGATATTCATATTGATATAGGTCTTATTGGCTACTTTTTTTAAATAGTTGTCAATTTTTAAGTCATAGCTGAGTAGAAGAGGAGAGGATTTGTTGTCAAAATTTCTTTCTGAAATATTCGAGTACATGGTTTTGTTATTTCCTAATTTTAAAGTCGTGTTTAGATATTCTTCTCGTGTTTTATCATTTTTGTTAAACGTGAAGTCTGAAATATACGAAACCTTCTCAAAACCTATCAAAGACCTGGTCTCATTCACGTGTACTAAGTTGCTATTGATTGAGATCTCGCTGTAGGTCTCTGTTTTATTTTCCTTCATTTTTGGGACAGGAATTCTTCGAATGTTAAAGTTTTTATTATCAATACCAATCAGAGCTTCTTTGTTTTGAATAAATGAACTTGGTAATCCGTAAGAAACATAACTATCAGTCGCATCTAAAAAAATAGTATCGTTATCAATAACTGCTGCAGTAATCATATGATTATCAACCATAGGAGTAGGAACCTCCCTGTAAGAATATGGACGATCTCGTGTACCAATCCATGCGCGGTATGATTCAATGTCGACATGATTTAGCATTTCATACAACAAATTTGCCATATCCTTACAATCTCCATAACGCTTTTCAACAACACTTGACGAACTCCTTGGAATAAATCCTCCTAAGCCATCTTCAAAAGCGACGTAAGTGATGTTATCTTGAACCCAATTAAATATGGCTTCTGCTTTGTCATGCTTGTCAGTGTAACCGTTTGAAATGTTTTCAGCGATGTCATGAACTTTTTTGAGATTATTTTCAGTAATATTATTTACCAAAGAATCGTACCATTTATAGAGATCCTTCACGTCATTTAATACTGAAGTAATGTCTCCATTTTTGTCATAACTTTTTATGTGCAAAATTATATGAGGTAAGTAATACAATAATGATTCACTTTGCTCTTCACCTTGGAAACCATCGATATTATTTAAAGTCCATGTGTATACAGTACGATTTAATTTATGCTCTTTTTTAAATTCAATTGGAAAATTTTTGGTATGGAATGTCTTGTAACCAATGGAAATGTTATCAGGAAATTCAATAGATAGTTTTGTGCTGAGAGTTGGGACAAAAGAGCCAAATTGGAATAGGCCAAGAAACCGAGGGTCAGAAATAATTTCTTGATATTCTAAATGAGTCTCAGCACCTGCCTTTACTGCAGGGAATGTAAAATTTTTAGTTTGTTGATCACTATAAAAAACTCCATTTTCAAATGTGTGTTTTGTTTCGATATAATCCACATTAATTTTTTTGTTTTCTAATGGCAAATATGTAAAAGCTTTGATGTCTTTAATGGTAGAAAAACTGTTAAAACTTAAGACCTCGTTTGCAAAATAAAGTTTTTTTGATGTTAGAAACTTACCTTGTTCAGTCACTGATTTTATGATGTTAAATTCACCATCCACCAAATTAATATCGAAGTGATTATGGCGTTTTAAGAATATAAAATCTTCATTGTCAAAATTTTGGGAAAGCATGACAATGGGGAAAAGAAGCCAAAAAGATATAGTAAGGTTTTTCATCAAATTTTATTTTCAATCAAAGATATTTATTTGCTAAAATTAATTAACTTAAAAATGTTAAAAATAGTATATTTTTGATACTTAATGTTTGATGCAAAAATGATTCCAGGATATAAAAAGGTTCATAATAAATTTAAATTAAACAATATCCATTATGATTATGATTCACTTCAAGAGGTGGCTTATAGTTTTGTGAAAGAAGGGTGTTCTCATGAAAAGGAGTTTGGAATGTTTCTCTTAGATTGGTTAGATTCAAATACCTATGTAAATGTCAAGACATCTGGATCAACCGGTTCCCCAAAAATTATTAAGTTGAATAAGCAAGCGATGGTTCGTTCCGCCATTGAGACAGGTGATTTTTTTAAACTTATGCCTAGTGATTCATCATTATTGTGCTTGTCTTCTCAATACATTGCGGGAAAAATGATGATTGTAAGAGCCCTTATATTAGGATTGCAGTTAGATTTAATTAAACCAACTTCAAGGCCTTTAGATGTTTTGAATAAATCGTACGATTTTATACCAATGGTGCCAATTCAATTACAAAATAGTTTGGATCAACTTCATCATGTCAAAAAAATCATTGTTGGTGGGGCTAAAGTGTCATTTAGCCTGATTCAAAAGTTACAATCAATATCACCATTAATTTATGAGACTTATGGAATGTCTGAAACAATCACTCATATTGCAGTAAAAAAATTAAATCATAATAAGTCATCGAAGCAACAATTTACATTTTTTACCCTCCCCAATGTCGCTATTTCTCAGGACGAAAGAGGTTGTTTGGTCATTGATGCCCCACATTTAAAGGTGAATTCTTTAGTTACGAATGATCTTGTGAAAATTTATTCGGAAAACTCTTTTGAGTTGTTAGGTCGTATCGATAACGTAATTAATTCAGGGGGTATTAAAATTTTTCCAGAACAAATTGAAAAGCAACTCAGTAGACATATTGATACAGATTTTTTTATCACGTCTAGAAAAAATCAAGCGTTAGGAGAAGAGATTATTTTACTAATCGAAGGAGATCAGCGTGATTTGTCTAAAAATTTATTTGAAAACCTCAAAAAATTCGAAATTCCTAAAAGAGTTTTGTTTATACATACATTCTTTCGTTTGTCATCAGGTAAAATTGACAGAATTAGGAATCGTTTAACAATACTGTAAAGTAAGATCTTTTGTTTAATAATATTTGGAATAATTAGCAAACAAGTGTCGTGTCATTATGTTTGAAAAAATATTTATTTTTACCACTTTACATTAAATACATACACTATGAGAACACTGATTTTATTCTTGTTATTTACGATACATTTAAATGCGCAACGAATATTACCTGAACAGCAGCGAGCTCAGGTAGTCGATGAAATACTATCTGATAGATTTAATAATCTATTGCCTCAATTAATGGATCGAGCTAAAATTGATATGTGGGTTATTATATCTCGGGAGTATAATGAAGATCCGGTTCTTAAGACCATGTTGCCTGCAACATGGCTTAACGCAAGACGTCGAACAATTTTAGTTTTTTACCGAGATAAAGAAAACAATTCTATTGATAAGCTAGCAGTGGCTCGTTATAATTTCGGTGAAAATATTCTTTCTGCATGGGATAAAGACAAAGAACCTAACCAATGGAAACGATTAATACAACTCATTGATGAACGAAATCCAAAAACAATAGGATTAAATTATTCAAAACATTTTAACATTGCCGATGGTATTGATAAAACTGATTATGACGAATTCATGAGCTTCCTTCCAAAAAAGCATCAATTAAAAGTAGTATCGGCTCAAAAATTGGCTACAAGTTGGATAGAAACAAGGACAGACCGAGAAATGATGTTGTATTCTCAGTTAGTGGACATCACCCATGATATTATTGCAGAAGCTTTTTCAGAAAAAGTAATTACACCAGGTGTTACCACAACCACAGATGTAGAGTGGTGGATGCGGGATAGAGTAACTAAGCTAGGATTAGAAACATGGTTTCATCCTACTGTTGATGTGCAAAGATCTTCCAATCAAAATAAAGACCATTTATATGCTTTTTCAGATAGGCCGAACGATATGATAATTTTGCCCGGGGATTTAATTCATTGTGATTTTGGTATAACATATTTGAGGCTAAATACTGATTGTCAAGAGTTAGCTTATGTTCTTCAACCAAATGAAAATGATGCACCTATTTATTTAAGAAAAGCCTTGTTTAAGGGGAATCAAGTTCAAGATTTTTTAACTAACAATTTTGAAGTTGGAAGATCCGGTAACGCTATTTTATTACAGAGTCTCAACGATGCTCGGAATGCCGGTCTCAAACCTTCAATTTATACGCATCCTTTAGGGAGTTATGGACACTCATCTGGTCCAACTATTGGTATGTGGGATGCCCAGGGTGGGGTTCCTGGAAATGGTGATTATCCATTATATCCAAATACCGTTTATGCAATTGAGTTAAATACAACAGTAGTCATTCCTGAATGGCAGCGCGAGATTCGAATTATGTTGGAGGAGGCAGGATATTTTGGAGAAAAAGGATTTAGATACGTCAATGGGAGACAAACACAATTGTTACTTATACCAAGAAAAAAGCAGCAATTAGGTAATTAGATTAATCATTAATTTTCAAAATGTTTAATTGAATAATTAGTAACTTTGTACTCTAATTTAGTAAAGACTGAAATAAGTATTATATGAGGAGGATTGTATTATTTTTATTGTTGGGAGTCTTGTGTGGTAATGAAATTATTGCTCAACAATTAAATCAAGTTCAAAGAGGTCAAAGGGGCTACGTGCCTCAGATGCGATTGAATGAGGACACCTATATTGATTTAGTTGATCCATATGCAGAAGTTGATAAGATGATGCCAAAATGTGTCACCGAGCTCAACCTTGATGCCTTTGAGCAAGAAATTATGAAAGCAATGCTCTTGAAAAAATTTGAAAGCTCTAATGCAATTCTCTCTGATGAGAAAAATTTACGAGCGGATAGGAAAAAAAAATTGGATGCATTAAATAAGGAATTCTTAAAGGAATTGCGAACTATTCTAAGTTCAGAGGAAGTAGATATATTTAATGCGATTGATTTCTCAGAGTCAAAAATTGAGAAAAAGCGAAGAAAAAAGAAAAAGAAAAATAAAAGGAACTAGTGTACTTTCTTCTTACACATTCTGTAAAAATTTAAGTCAAGCTCCGTTTTTGACATGTAATAATTGAAATAGGTCTTATTATACTTGAATAACACCTAGGTTAAAATCTTTTTTTATTGGGGCATGATTAGCCGCTTCAATTCCTAGGTTTATCCAAGTACGTGTTTCTAAAGGATCAATGATAGCATCAGTCCACAATCTTGCGGCCGCATAATAAGGTGATGTTTGCTCGTCATACTTGTCTTTAATTTTATGAAAAAGCTCAGTTTCCTTTTCAATAGTGATTTGTTCGCCTTTTTTTTCTAGTGAAGCCTTTTCAATTTGTAAGAGTACTTTTGCAGCTGAATCACCACTCATAACAGCTAATTTTGCACTAGGCCATGCTGCAATAAACCTCGGGTCATATGCTTTTCCGCACATAGCGTAATTTCCTGCACCATAACTATTACCAATTATAATCGTAAATTTAGGAACAACACTGTTACTTACTGCATTTACCATTTTAGCACCGTCCTTAATGATACCACTGTGCTCACTTTTACTTCCAACCATAAAACCAGTAACATACTGTAAAAAAACCAATGGAATTTTTTTCTGATTACAATTAGCAATAAAGCGTGTTGCTTTGTCAGCACTGTCATTATATATAACTCCTCCAAACTGCATTTCACTTGATTTTGACTTAGATTTAGTTGTTTTGACTAATTTTCTTTGGTTGGCTACAATTCCAACTGCCCATCCTTCTATTCTTGCATAAGCTGTAATAATAGTTTTACCATAGCCAGCTTTGTATTCGTCATATTCAGAGTTATCTACTAAACACTTTAGTATCTCATGCATGTCATATTGCTCTGAGCGAGATTTTGGTAACAGGCCATAAATATCGTTTTGATTTCTCTTTGGCGCTGCAGCTGTTATCTTGTTAAAGCCTGCCTTTTCGTAATCTCCTATTTTAGATAGGATACTTTTAATAGTATCCAATCCTTCTTTATCATTTTCAGCTTTATAATCAGTGACTCCGCTAATTTCGCAGTGCGTTGTGGCTCCTCCTAAAGTTTCATTATCTATGGACTCACCGACAGCAGCTTTCACTAAATAACTTCCGGCTAGAAAGATACTCCCCGTTTTATTTATAATAATTGATTCATCGCTCATGACGGGTAAATAAGCACCCCCTGCTACGCAACTTCCCATTATACATGCAATTTGAGTGATACCCATACTGCTCATAATGGCATTATTTCTAAAAATACGACCAAAATGTTCTTTGTCAGGAAAAATCTGATCTTGCATTGGTAAATAAACACCTGCACTGTCAACGAGGTAAATGATGGGTAAGTTATTTTCTATAGCAATTTCTTGTGCTCTTAAATTCTTTTTTCCTGTTATTGGAAACCAGGCTCCTGCTTTAACAGTTGCGTCGTTTGCGACAATGACACACTGCCTGCCTTTCACAAATCCAATTTTCACAATCACACCACCTGACGGACAACCCCCATGCTCTTGATACATATCACTACCGGCAAATCCACCAATTTCAATATGTGTTGACTTACTATCCAAGAGGTAGTCAATACGTTCACGTGCTGTCATTTTACCTTTTGCGTGTTGATTTTCAATACGTTTTTTACCTCCACCGAGTTTTATTTTAGCAAAGCGTTTTGTTAACTCTGACACTAAAAGTTTATTGTAATCTTCGTTTTTATTGAAGTTGATGTTCATCTTTGATTTTGTTTATGCTAAAATACAAAAGTTGCGTCTGCTATTACAGATTCAGTTTAGTATTTATATATTACATGGAACTATATTCCTAGGAATATAGTATGAGTTTTATTTATATTTGTATGTATAACAAACATTTCGCTCAGCGAGGGTGATTAAAACCATAAAAAGTTTATGAAAAAAATATTAGTATTTGCAGGAAGCAATAGTCTTAATTCTATCAATAAAAAGTTTGCTGTTTTCGCTGCAGGTAAACTTAACGATGTTACCTTAGAAATTGTAGATTTAAATAATTTTCAATTACCCACATTTGGGATTGATCTTGAACTATCACAAGGAATCCCTGATAACGCTATGTTATTTTTAGAAAAAATTAAATCATCGCAAGGTATTGTTTTGTCATTGGCAGAGCACAACGGATCTTACACCTCAGTCTTTAAAAATCTAATGGATTGGATGTCAAGAATTGATGGTAAATTATGGAGTAATATTCCGATGCTACTTTTAGCAACTTCTCCTGGAGGTAGAGGAGGTAGTTCTGTAATGAGTGCAGCAAAGGAAAGATTTCAATACATGGGAGGGAATGTTGTAGCTGACTTTTCATTTCCTTTTTTTGAAGAGAATTTTTCAAAATTAGGATTAAAAGATGATGTGTTGTCTTCGCAGTTTCAAGAAGCTATAAATACATTTAATTCTAAATTGTAATGGGAGATTTATCTCGCGATATTAATTTTAAATTTCAAAGCCCTAAACAAAAGGCTGTAATTAATATTTTGTATACGGCTAATTGGGTCCATAGCAAACAAATTATGTTTTTTAAGCAGTTCGGAATATCACCACAGCAATTCAATGTTTTGAGAATTTTGCGTGGTGCCAAAGCCCCGTTAAAAGTTCAAACTATCAAAAAAAGAATGATAGAAAGAGCGCCCAATGTTACAAGATTAATGGATAAATTATTTTCAAAAGGTTTAATTGATCGTATTTCTTGTGAGCATGACCGTCGCGTAGTTCACATTGTAATTACTTCGAAGGGCCTTCATTTACTCAAAGTGATTTCTCAAAATATGAAAGAAGATACTTTAGGGAATCTTGATGATGAGGAAGCCTCAATTCTTAGTAATTTACTTGATAAAATACGGTAAAAGCCAATTAAATCTGCTCCCTAGTGTTAATTATTATTTAATTATGAAAACAAAAAATGTAAAAAAGAACAAAGCAAAACAGCTAATCTTAAAGATGTTAATTGGAGCAGTTATCGGGTTATCGTTTGGATTTGGAGTTGGAAAAATGGTAAAATCGAATGATGATTTAGTTACTTCTATTGAAAAGAATCTTCAGCATACCTACTGGCTCACCACTGATCTGGGCGCGCGCCATACTCTTGAAAAAGGCCTGACCAATTTCGTAGGGTACTTTCTCCGCCGTTAACTCTTGTTCAGTTTTGCCCAAAGAGCTGATTTCCGGGATGGTATAAATCCCAGTAGGCACATCATCAACAAAACGCCATGCATCGTTGCTGACAATATTGCCGGCAGCAGAGCGACCCTGGTCAAAAGCCGCACTCGCCAAGCTGGGCCAGCCGATAACATCACCAACCGCGTAAATATTAGGTACTGCCGTACGGTAGTTCTCGTCAACACTAAGCTGGCCACGACCATTTGGATGTAGACCGATATTCTCAAGACCCAGGCTGTCGGTGTTGCCGGTACGACCGTTA
>ENA-OQVM01004229-OQVM01004229.1-marine-metagenome-genome-assembly--contig:-NODE-4229-length-14797-cov-7.783764_pt1 | contig 14797 bp, 17 predicted proteins | sample MGYA00237776_ERZ505498 | MGnify/ENA primary metagenome ERZ505498 (study PRJEB26159, sample SAMN06265151) | marine metagenome | isolation source: Helgoland LTER site | place: Germany:Helgoland, sampling... | reverse complement strand
CCTGCTCCATTTGGCCCAATAATAGTTATGAAATCTTTTTTCTTAACATCAATAAAAACATTTTCGAGAATAATTTTGTTATGTCTTGTGACACACAAATCTTTTGCTTGAATTAACGATGGCATTTAGTTTGTGCAGTCCTGACAAGTTCCTGATATTTCTAAAGTCACTTGATTTAGTTCAAAATGATTTTTTCCAGTTGTTGAGATTACAACTTTATTTATTTGTTCAGAGCAGCACTCTTCTATATTTTGGCAACTATCACATATTAAAAAATAACATTCTTTATGTTCCTGTGGGTGAGCACATCCTACGTAAGCATTTAAGCTTTGAATTTTATGGATAAATCCATTTTCTATTAGAAAGTCTAATGACCTATATATTGTTGGAGGTTTTGCAGAATCGTCAATTTTCTTTAATTCATCAAGAAGGTCATATGCTTTCACATAATTATGGCTCTTCCATATAAGCTTCAATACTGTTTGTCTAAGCTTAGTTAACTTAACACCTTTTTCATTGCATATAGTTTCAGCTTTTTTCAAAGCCTCGTTAATACAAGTTTTATGTGTTTTACAATTACTCATTTCATTTTCTCAAAATTCTGTTGAAATCAATTATGTTATAATATAACATCAATTTCAACTTAAACTATTGGAAACGATTATGACAAAAAAAGATAATTTATATAAATTATGGCAAAGATATAAATATCTTCGGGGTCAGCCAATGACTCTACTTGACCTCCAACTCCTCGACTAGGCTTTTTCAGGACACTTCACCTACCCCAAGTGTCCATGGTGAAACGCTTAAAGTGTAGTAATTTTGTAATCCGATCAACACTTGATAGGAACTACAAGGCTATGCCAATCAACGAAGTTGAAATTCTGGAACCACTGATACCCATCAAAAAAACGCTCGCCGATGGGACATTACCGATAAGCGAATCAAACTTGTATGCAGGCATTGCATCTGGCAGGTATCCAGCTCCAACAAAAATTGGAAGACGAAATTTTTACACCCCTAGCGTACTAAGAGAGATTCGCGAAAGTTTCAAGTCGCCTCAAACAGGGAGCAACGCCGAAACCAGTGCTAGTGCCGACCTAGAGAACTGCGCGACAGAAAATTGGGAGAGCACTAAATGAACCTCCCATTTAACCTAGGCTTCTCATACGTCCCTATTCCCGCAGGCATGAAAGGCCCAATTACCGCCGGGTGGAACCAACTTGCATCTTGTATCACCGATGCAAATGAAGCGCATAGACTCTCTGGCAACGTGGGTATAGCTCACGCATATTGTAAGACACCGACTTGCGCAGTCGACATCGATGACGGGAAAGAGACGCTACGGTATCTCGCTGCAAAAGACATCGCTCTAAGAGAACTGTTAACAACACGCGGTCCGGCTATTATGTGGTCGGGCCGGCCGAATAGTCTTAAGGCAATATTTAGGCTGCCTAATAGTGTAGGTCCGCTGCTAACAAAGACTATTAAGATTGACGGGAAAATTATACTGGAGTTCCGCTGTGCTGCGGCTGAAAGCAAAACTGTTCAGGATGTCATACCGCCGAGCATTCACCCTTCCGGGACTAAATACCGCTGGCTGCAAGGTTCACTGGAGACACTGACTGAGTTACCAAAAGAGCTACTCGATCTGTGGCACGAACTGATTGCGGCTGATCAGACTAAAATCCAAGCCGCTAAAAATTCTTTAGCTAGATGGACCGCACCTGCGCCATTGACCCCACGCGAAGTCGCAATCCTAAAAGATCAGCTTAATTACATCGATTCCGGCTGTGACTATGAGACGTGGCGCAACGTCGTGTTCGCGATCCTTTCGACAGGTTTAAGTGACGCTGAGGATATAGCAAGAGCATGGTCCGAGGGTTCACCGGAAAAATTCAATGAAGGTGCTTTTTATACCCTGACTAATTCCTACATTGAAGGTCGCTCTGGCCTAGATGGCTCAATTACTCGCGGGACTATTTATCATCACGCGCGAGCTGGGGGCTGGAATGGTTAACGTGACGACTCTCCCAAATCACGCTTCGACGGCGGCAGTATCCGCCTTGTCTGCACTTCAACAAGCTTTCGCTATTTCGAGAATAGGCGGGCAGCTTAGGCTTCTCGACAGACAGGTTATTCGGGAGGCACAGCAGGGTTCACCAACGGCAGCAATACACTTTATTAAAAAACAAGACGGTGACCTCATCCTTAAACGGTTCATCGAAACTTTACCGATACCAGTTACCAACCCCAAAGATGCGGTGAATAGCTTTTGGTTGAGTCCGAATACTATCGAATATCACAGGTTAGCATTCCACCCCATACCGCAGCCGGCTGATACCTTGAATTTGTGGGTTCCTCACACAGTAGTGCCGACTCAGGGCTGTTGGAAAATTATCGAGGACTATCTTGTGGATGTGATTTGCGCTGGCGATCTAGCGCTGTTTGATTACCTCATTCGATTCCTCGCCCATGCCCTGCAGTGCCCCGAAGAAAAGCCCGGGATCATGATAGTACTCATCGGAGCAGAAGGCGTAGGCAAAGGCTTTTTAGTGAGGCTACTAGAGGCTCTATGGGGCGCTACGACGCTTCAGGTTTCAGATATAGCAGCTATCACAGGCAACTTTAATGCTGGGCTGGAGCGGGCTTTTTGGGTGGCTCTCGATGAGTGCATGTTTAAAGGTGACAAAAAGTCCCAAGACCGCATGAAGTCTCTTGTTACCGAGCCGGCAATACAAGTTGAACAAAAATACGAGCCTTCTAGAACAATCGAATCTTTTCATCGCTTCATAGCATGCACTAACCACGCACAGTGGGGACAAATTCGGTCAGACGACCGTCGATATCTGTTCATCAAGGTCTCAGACTGTCACAAGCAGGATACTACTTACTTCGGGAAGCTAAGCAACGCTCTAAATGATGGCATAACAGTGCCGGCACTCGCTCACTACTTAATCAACCTCGATATCACAAAATTTAACCCTCGTAGCAAACCCCAAACCGCAGAGGGCTTTGAACAGAAACGACGCTCACTGTCTGGTTTTGCTCGGTATTGGTTTGAGGTGCTAGACAAGGGCAGCTTTGATTTAGGTGGCGACCACTATGCTGCCGGGTCACTAAGTTATGAGGAGGAGTTGTTTGTAACAAGCCAATCACTAATTGAGAAATACAAAGACTATAACCACGCCGCAGAACGATACGAAGCAATACAAGCCAAAACAATACGAGAGGAGATCAAAGGTCTCTGCCCTTCAGCAGACACCAGTAAACGAAAAGATAATTTACGCGGGTTTCTTTTCCCAAAGATCGAAGTCGCGCGTAAGGAATTCGAAACCTACATCGGGAGCACTGTAAATTGGGACGAGTAGTGGCAGTGCTGGCAGGATTTTTCCACCTCAGTGGCAGCCGGAAAGTTAGATGAGATAGGGGTTTTCAATGATTTTGCCAGCTATGCCACCTATTTTCTAAAAATAATAAATTAATAGGAAAAATAAGTAATACAAAAGAGTTTTAGTGATTTACGTGGCAGAGGTGGCAGTAGTGGCACAAACACATCCGCTCAAGGGGTAGCGCGTGCGAACGTCAAAGTGCGATCAAGAGACCCCCTACAAATACAGTCAAACCGTAATATAAGGATCAAGACGATGAAAGAAATGAATAATGCAGTAGATAAAGAGTTCGCTGACGAGATTCTTCAGCTCATCGATGGGCGGCATAGAGATGAGTTACGAAAAGTAGATTCTAAATATCGATCATTAAAAGACAGTCTAGAACAATGGAGCAAACAAGGAGCTGGATTGTTCTCTGATATGGATTGGGTTGGACCGAATGGTGAAAAAAATAAAGAAAATCTAAAGCAACTTATGGATGAACTACGTGCAGACTAACTACACAACTCTTGGGGGCCGTGTGACTTGTACCAGATGTGACGCGAAATCAAAGCGAACTAAGCAACAGTGTCGCAACCCTGCTATCAAGGGCAAGACCAAATGCAAAAATCATGGTGGCCGTAGCACAGGCAGCCGTACCGCTGAGGGAAAAGCCCGTCAGATAGCTGCCAACACCAAGCACGGCAATGAAACGCGGGCTATACGCAAAGAGCGCAGCGCAAAGTTGGCGGAGCTTTATGAACTAGAGATGCTAGGGCGAGAGCTGGGGCTGATCGAGGGCTAGCTCAGGACGGCTTCGTATGAATAACAGAATGTTTTAACTACGAGAAAAATCCAAATTTTTCATCATTATATATGGGGAATATTCCTCCCAGGTTTTCAAGCCCAAGATAACTGCGAAGCGCATCGTGCACATGACTAGTTAGAATTTTAGCTCCAAAACCGGACGGTTGTAGTGTTGCCGGATCGATACTAACTGCATTTTGCCCCTCATCAGAGCCTTGAACTACTCGATTTGAATAACTCACTCCGTTTTCCATGACCATATAACTACCAATCGGCCAATGATCCTTGCCTTGATGTTCATTATAATATGGCGTTCTTGAGAAATCGCTCCCTACGACTACGATCAACCGATCTGCTATACCCGCCTCCTCGGCTTTATCCCATAAGTAATTAAGCCCTTCAGTCAATTCAATTAACGCGAGACTCTGATCCCTGTCATGATCCGCATGCGTATCAAACGCCCCAGCCCAGAGATTAGCACTAACACTCACTCCGGCTTTAAACGCAAGCACAGCGAAATCTGCTTGAGTAATGAGATAATTTTTTGTGGGCGCAGGATCTAACCCAGTTCGCAGTGTATCTGCAAATTCAAGCAGCGGGGCAGTATTTTCCATAGACGACATATAACTATCAATCAGCAGTCTATTTCCTGCCACTAATGTTTGATCCGTAAGCAATATTTTAGAATCATAAGTGTGAACTTGTTTTATGATTTCCCATAACTCAGGGTCGATCATGCTGGTACTATAAGATTGATTTGGCTTCAATAAATTCGAAAGTTGCCCCGCCGAATGATCAAGCATCGTATGCCTGATTAAACCCTCCGTCCTATCAAGCCCTCCAAAGCTTATAAATGACATGGGCTTTTCTGGCGCAAATGTGGCCGAATACAACGATGGCAGAGTAGGAAACCCCGACGCCGTCCTTCCTGACCAGTTAGTTAATGTCCCGATATCATGCGCATTAGTCTGAGCATCGACGCCATTTATTACCAATGTTCTGTGCGCATGTTTAGTGAAAAATGTTTCATTTCTTGCAAAGGGAGCGTAAGAGATATTGCCAGCCTTTAAAACAACTGCTTCTCGAGACCAGGTTGTGATTTCTTGTTCGCCAGCTTGATTCTCTTTAGGATCGCAAAAAGAAGAAACATCCCAGCCTCCTATAGCCTGAACTGTCACTAAAAATTTTCCAGCAAAAGCAGTTCCGCTAGAAGAAAATGCTGCAGAATTCGTCGAGCCGACTGTCGCAATAGATAGGAACTTGAGAAAATCTCTTCTGTTCTTCATTCCCCCCCCCGGACGCAAGGAAAATGGACCCTGGAATATTTACTCTTGGACAAAGTCTAAGTGACTCAGCATATAACTCATTACGGCTATCCACGCATACTTCGCACCGATCCTGTCGAAGAACATAGACTTTTCGACTGGCCCGTATACTTCCCAATCGATAACATTGTCTCGTTGTGGCGCTGTCGGATCAATCTGTTTTAAAAAAAGAGCCGTGTTTATATTACGAATATTATCAACTATTTTTTGACTTTGACCATTATTTTTAAAGTCATAAATATCGAAATCGAAGTCGTCATTTTTATTCTGCAAATCACGAATAATATTTCCATCCCAACCACTTTGACAGCGTGTCAAATAATAAGAAGTATTCGAATAGAAACCGATACCCGTCTTCTTAGCTTCAGAATATAGCAGAATCATTCTTTCTACTTGATCTGAAAACAAACCCACGTCACTTCCATGTAGCAAACTATAAAGATGCCGTATTTGCTTGCGGAAATCCTCTGTATTCGGGTCTGAGGATTCTTCAACAAAATCAAACAATTTCCTGCTTTTAATTTCCTTAGAAAAATCTTTTACGACTGCCATACAAGAAACTTCTGTCGCATGCGTCATCAATACAGAAAGCATAGTTGGTGTAAATAAAACCAATCTTTCAGTGACAGCGTCTGAGTCAATACCGCCAAGAAGCACGCCAAGCGTCTCGTAGGTCTCTATCATTATGGGGCCGTCTTCATTTTCTATTTGTGCTTTCTGAGCAATGGACCCTCGCCAATTAATGCCCGTTAGACTCTCCGTTTTACGAGCTAACTGCTCTGGTGTCAGTAACTGCTTATTTCCTAAGCTCACCACGGATTGCGCGGATTCCGAAGCAAGTCCCGAAGCTGTTTCAGAGCTAAACCAAGGAGACATCAACATGGCAACAAGCATATCTTTTGCGCTCATGCTAACTTCTAAGGATTTGGAAAAACCATCAATTGCTTGTTGCTGTGCTAAATATGCTTCATATCTAGCGGAATAGTTTTCATCAGTTTCGACAACTGGCTTAAGTATAAGCGGCTTCCCAAAAGTTGCCGACCACCAAAACATAACGCTCGCAGAAAGGAACCCCTCTTCGGCAACAATTAGATCTGCTAGTACAGATAATGTTTTGTCTCTTTCGGTTATGGCAGTACCAAATAGTCCAGGCGGGCGCATATCGCGATACCACAAATCGCCTTCCTGATATAAGGACCCTCCATCTTCAGGATATTTATAGGTGCCGGTGAGCGTATCTAATCTACCCTCTCTAAACCGGCCTGATCTTTCCCAATTCTGAAATGCGCCTGCCACAGGATCCAAAAGAGCATGGCACACAGTGCAATTTGGATTATTCATTGTAGGGTTATTTCTATCAGCGAGGGCGTCTGCATCAGTGGTCCTTTGCGACGTCTTATCAATGTCGATCCCGAGAAAGTGATAAAATGTCCATCGAGCACGAGCGCGATTTCTATTGGTATCTGTTGTTGGGTATCGATCAAGAAATGCGAAGTCGGTCAACAGACCCGCATGTGGAAACGGGCTGAGGGCTGGGCCAACAGCTTCGTACTTCCGATTCCCTCTACTATCCTTTTCAAGTTCTTTAATATTAGAATCAGCAAAAAATCCACGAATTTTTGATGGTTTGAATGTGAATCTATCCTCAGTGTTTACAAAAGTTGCATCACCATCGAAAACCTCATCGAGAAGAGGATTCATCATCATATAATCTGCTGTTAATATTTCTGAATAAGGTAGATCGTTATTGATTACGTGATAGACCAACTCTCCTGAAGTTCGCTGTAAATCTTGATAAAAAGAGTTTCGGAAATGGTAGCGCGCATCATTGATTTGTTTGCTGTCTGTTTGATCAGCTACGGCAGCAACAATTTCGTAATCTTTATTGCTTAAATTTAGATAATTTCCAAAGGCTACATTTACAGCTCCAAGTTTTCCTCGCGTTAGAAGCTTGTCATTTACAGCTGTAACGACGAATTCACGGAATTTATCACCTTCCATAAGACGTCTGAGAGCTATCCGAAGATCTTCGTCATCTTTGACAGCTGCAATTTCTGCGCTCGTAGGAACCCTACCCTGCAGAAGAAGCGTTGCGCGACGCAAAGTGGTCGTTAGTGGCTCTGACGCAAGCCCAGATAAAAAACTCAGTTGTCTTTCCGTGACCCCGCCATCCGCGAGTTCGAATATATAACTTTTTCTTCCATTCCCACTTGCAGTTAATGTCACTATATTTTCGAATTCTTGATATTCGGAACTATCAATACTGAGCTGAACTCCACCTACGTGACCATTCCCACCCGAGACTTTTTCTAGAAGATAGTCGCTTCCATTTTTCCTAATAAAGTCTGCTAGAGCACTGAAATTATTGAGTGAGGATGCGTTATTAGAACGCTCAAAGATTAGGCCTGAACTTCTTGCTAAGCCACCGTCTACATGACAGGCAATACATCGAGCTTGAATAATTTGCTTCTCTATTGAATTATCGAAAGCAATTGCGCCAGGTGTCCTTTTAACGTCTAAAACTTCTGCGGAATCCGCTACTGTTAACCGCGCCGGATTTGGCGTGAAGTGAATGCTTGGGGCGTTCTCTACCTGATACGCAGCGTAATAAAAATAATTAGCGGGGGTTTCTATTACGCCGCTCATCAATTTAAGCGTAAATTCCTCAGTCAAAACCTGATCAGTTTTAAAAGGCACTAATGTTTCAATCGATCCATTCCAATAAGTGTATTCACCATCGGGATTTAAAGCATAAAATTGATTATTTGTAGATATGACTGCATAGATTGATGCGACCTTAGATAAATCGACAGCCTGGGGTGTCAGAGACAGTGATAATGCTATTTCGGTTTGAATTGTTATTTGAGAAGGATCAGTAGATGATTCCAGACTAAACCTAAAGTTGCTGATGCTGTCCGATCCGTCGGTAGATACTGAACCAATACTGGCAATATCCGTAGAAATATTTTGTTCCGCAGCTTGTATCACGCACGTGACACTAATCATTACTACAACGATGAACGAGCTTAGCTTCATTGCCATGTGTTTGACCGTATTATAAAAATCGGTAGAGCACCCAAATCGATCATGAACTTGAAAAACTGTATCGAGAAATATATTTTGCATCGCTATGTTTAGCCAGCGTATTCACTATAGTTAAGCACCATACCATAAGCTATTGGCTAGTTAGCCATTTTATCTAACTTGTCAAAAGCGTGCCTGACCTAGTCTTCTTAGTTCTGATTTGAGATTCGGCAGAGACCGTATATCTATAGGCTGATTTCAAAGCCTGTGAAAGCGACCGCTCTCGGATGTGAACGTAAGACAAATAGCCGTATCCTCAGAAATACCTAACCGGTCGCCCATAATAGTATCTTCACGAGTGCAAGGGAACCATTCTTACTTATCGGGGTGTGCCCCCTAGGGTGTAGTGCTGATAGGGCGGTTACTAGGCAAATGAGGGTGGGGTAGCTATCTAAGGTTGAAGAGCCAATGGATAGGCATTGGACTGTATCGATTGTGGGGGTTGATTAAGCATAACAATAAGCTCTTCATGACCTTACTTCCGATATTTGAAATTTACATCAACGGATTAGTTTAGATTGTTAGAGCAATACCAAAACCCAAAATATCCTTCCCCTTTAATTCGACTAAATCACGTACCAATACACGGCGATAAAATGACAGATACTGCCGACTATTGTAAGCACATGGAAGATAGCGTGATTGAGTGGGATTTTGCGAATCGCATAGAGTATTGCGCCCATCGAATAGGCCAGACCACCCGCCACCAACCAACGCATCCCAATGACTGGCATTTTCTCTATCAACGGAACTATGGCAAACACAATCAGCCAACCCATGAACAAATACATCGATGTGGATAGCAAGCGATAGCGCCCGGTAAAGAATATCTTAAGTGTGATGCCCATAATCGCCATACCCCAGGAAATACCGAAGATAGTCCAACCGATAAAGCCTTGCAGAACGATCAGCACAAAGGGGGTGTAGGTACCTGCAATTAAGAGATAGATGCGGCATGGTCCATGATGCGCATTCGGCTACGTTGCAGCGGCGAGCGGCTGCTATGGTAAATTGTGGAGGTAGCGTAGGTCAGTACCAAAGCGCAGCCAAAAATCGCGGCACTCACGATCTTCAATATGTCACCACCGGCCAATGAGTGGAACAGTAACGCTCCCAAGGCAACAATACTCAGAACAAAGCCCAGAGCATGGGACGACACATTGATAGATTCTTCTAGGGCGCTATACTGTGACGTGTCTGTATCGGATACTATGGTTTGCAGTATGGCGTGAACTAATCGAGCTTACCAGCCGGCTGCCTTAATTCTTTTTAACCACTACCTCCCTTATTCAGAGAGATTGAAATAGTATGTAGGACCAGTATGGGCCTGTATGTACAAAATCTCAGATGACTAAGTACTATCTATAGAGGCGTCGATAGTGAAAACTAATTAATCTTCATTTTGGGTAACATCTTTTTCGTGCCTCTTCCGCCTGCAATTTGACCAGTTCATCCTGATATTCTTCCTCAGAAAGTGCATGCCAACCAATACATTTTCCCGTTGGACTTCTACCACATCCACATTCCACAATTAATTCCTCAATCTTGCCTTGTTCTCCAAAATTCCCAACCGTTCACCAAAAATAGTATGTACTAGCTAAATAGGGAACCTTGCTGTGCAAGTGGGGGGTACCCCGGGGGATGGGGTCTGTATATGGCCTATTTTGAGGTTTTAGGGGGTGGGTCTGAGTCCGCTTGCCCCGCAGGATTACAATACAGAGCGTTCCACCACACAGAGGCCCTTAATATGCAGATCAAGCGGTTACTGGACGATCGAGAGGTGTTTGATGGGGACAGGTTATTCGATGCTCAGGGGCTCCCTTATACGTTTCTCATGGACGCAGCTATAACGCCAGTCCACTTCATTACTACTTTCAATTGAGGTGGACACCAAAGTCTCCGCTACCTCGCCTCAGATATTGCCTCGTAATTCTCATTCAATTCAGACAGAGCAGTTAGCAAACGAGCAAACTCATTGCTAGATGCCATTAACTCATTCATTTCATTCTGTAGTTTGTCAAAGTCTTGTGCTGACCATCTGACCAGGTCAAGTTTATTGTACCCTGCTCCAATCCCCATTCTGAGATCTCTCGTTTTTTCTACTCTGAGTTGATTCAGAAACCGGGGTTCGCATTCCCTTATCAATAGGTGAGTTCCTGTAGGCGTAAGTTTGGTACAAATGATGTCTAAGCGGGGAGAACTATTATTGGAATTAAAGAAATTATAAATTTCTGTTTCTATCTCACTAATGCGGAAACGCAAATTCGCGAGAGACTGCTGCCCAATGACTGTGATTCCCTCAATTGGCCTCGGCGCTGAGGCTGTGATTTTCGTGTCAATAGAATCGGACACCTGAGCGGAAACTATGCTGGTCATTAACCCAATGAGAATGCATGGAATAGACGACTTGTGCAAAAATCGAATCATAGGAGGAATGAAGATATAGTTGGTTTCATAGCCTTGTTCTCTAAGTTACTTAACCGTTCGTCCAGAATAGTATGTAATAGCAAATTAGGGAACCTTTCTGTGCAGGTGGGGGTACCCCCGGGGTGGGTTCTGGATATGACCGTTTTGAGGTTGGTAGGGGGTGGGATTAGAGAAGCGCTTGACACGCATGATTTAAAAATCTATCCCAAGGCAACCAAGGAAGCTATGTCATGCAAATCGAGCGCTTCTAAAGCAATGACTATTCGAGAATATATTGGACCATCGTCATTGTTCTTGCTAAAGGATCAATTCTAATCCTGCCTACAGTTTTAGTACCGTCTGAATGACTTACTATTTCGTCCATAACAACCAAAACACCATCTCTATGCCAGACCCCGGCAGCGTATGCTGAAGTTATAGTATTGGCGTCAACATATCCGCGACCATTTGCAGTATAAGTACCGCCATTTCCATTACTGTCATAGCTTAAATGGTAACTTACGTATGATCGGCCACCTTCATCAGACTCCCTTTCTACTGTGATAACAGATTCGTCAGATGTCAGATCGATCGAGGTTATCTGCCATGCCATTTCGGCCTGATTTGCCTCCAGTGTAAGCGCATGGTGATCCGCGATCGCAAAGCTTGGAGCTGCCAACGTCAAAATTAAAAAAATAGCTTTTCTCATTATCTTTCCTCCTTGTATATTTTGGGGGTACTTATTAACAATTAGATGGAAAAAAATCTAACCGTTCGTCCACAATAGTATGTATACGGGTGCAATGGCACCAGCCTGTCTTATCGGGGTATGCCCCATAGGGTGGGTTGCTGGCTATGGCCGTTTTGAGGTTTTAGGGGGTGGGGTCTGAGTCCGCTTGACACGCGGGGTTATAATACAGGTCGTTTCACCCCGCAGAGGCTCTGATTATGCAGATCGAGCGACCAGCGGCTTCAGAAAGCTAGCCCCCCCCTAGCGGCCGCTAGCCCGTCACCGGTATTAACTCACTTTGTTCGGCATCTTCGGAATAAAAATCGCTCCAGAATTTGATTAGTCGATTCTTTATTCGCGCGAAAGCTTAAAAACATAAAGCTGTCCCCCTTCCGGTATGATTGAAGTATCTGCACCCGAAAAAGCCGATATACCGCCGAAATTTCCAGAGGCAATCGCAACATAACTTTCACCGTCTATCTCATAGGCTATGGGCTGACTTCTGATTCCCCCTCCTAAACGAGCTCTCCAAACCTCTTCTCCCGTTTCAGCATTGAGTGCAAAAGCGTGACCAGTTTGACTTCCAGAAAAAACTAAACCACCCTCGGTGCTTAGAGTACCAGCGAGCATTGGCTCGGCATCATAATGACGCCACGCGACTTCGCCGGTTTGATAATTCATTGCAGTAATATGACCATAAGATGGAGTTTCACCAGATTCATCAGAGACCCCATCTACAGACACAGGTAATCCACCCATAAATAGTTGGCCCTCAACATGCATGCTTATTCCTTTTTGCATGAGTTGGCAGCTCTCAATTACAGGCAAGAATGCTAGATTCAATGAAGTATTAACCGATCCTGAAACAGACCCATTCATTCCTCCGAGTGCGCCAGGACAAACTCGCATAGTCGGCTCTTCTGAAGGCATAGCTTCGGGGTTAACTACGGGGCGACCATTTTGTTCCATAGATTCAGCCCAATTAAGCTGCTCCATATAACTGGTTGCTCGTATGAACTCTCCGTTCTCGCGATTGATTGCGTAAAAGAACCCATTACGATTTGCCTGAACTAAAGCCTTTGTAACGCTCTCTCCTTGATTTAAATCAACCTGAAAAAGGTGTGTGTTACCGTCATAGTCCCATACATCATGGGGTGTAAATTGGTAGTACCATTTCCTTTCACCCGAATCCGGATCAATTGCTAAAACGCTATCTGAGAACAAATTGTCTCCTAGCCTCGCATCTCCGTTCCAATCTGGGGAAGGATTTCCAGTTGTCCAATACAATAAATCAAGCTCGGAGTCGTATGCACCAATGGTCCATGCGGGTGCGCCGCCAGTTTCGAAAGAATTACCGGACCAACTTTCGTATCCAGGCTCGCCTTCAGCAGGGACGGTATAGTGGCGCCAAACTCTCGCACCGGTTTCGATATCGTAAGCATCAAAGAAACCACGAATACCAAATTCGCCGCCTCCTACACCTATCACTGCTAAGTTCTTTACAACAAGTGGTGCAGACGTTGCGCTAAAGCCTTTGTAATATTCAATAATTTCACTTTCCCAAAGCTTTTCTCCTGTAAGACGATTAAACGCAAGAATCTTGGCGTCCAGTGTAGCCATTAAAATAGTATCACCGTGTATTGAAGCACCTCGATTTGCGGGGCCACAACAAAGCCTCAGATCCTGTGGGAGTGGGTGATCGTAACGCCAATATAGCTTTCCTGTTTTAGCATCTACTGCAAACAATCTGTTGAAAGAAGAAGTTACGTACATGATGCCGTCATAAACGATAGGCGAAACAGCAAATTGACCTTGCGTACCTGTAGGCAAGCTCCATGCAAACTCTAAGTCTTTTACATTGTCGGGCGACAAGGCTTTGATAGGGCTATGACGATGGTTCGCGTAGTCACCGCCGTATTGAATCCAGCTATCAGAATAATTGCTTTGGCTTTCTACCAGCATTTGACTTGTAATCGGCCCTTTTCCTTGGCCAATATCCCGACTATTAATCCAATGTGTAGTGAGAATTTCAATGGTTTCTCCTCCATCGAAATCATTTGATGCTCGCGGCTGATCTTCAACGATATCAGTTTCATTAGGACTACAGCTTGCCACGAGTCCAAGTGAAACAAGTATTACTGCTGCATTTTTTATTAGACTCGATATCCTAATGTCTATCATGAGAACTACTCCCCGGAGATATTTATCAAAAAGACTAAGCACAAATTTATGTTACCCGCATATTTTTAACTGCAAGTTGATCTATTAGATTTTAAGAATGCAATAATTTTCCAAAGGTCTTTTGCACCTTCTGGAAAGTTTTCACCAAAGGCGATCATTCTCGTTCCTGACACGCCGCCCGTCACAACTGTATATATTTCTTCATCGCTTCCGCCATGTAGCCACTGACAATCAAAAAGATATGGCGCATCAGATCTTTCCGGTGTCAGTTTATGACAATAACCCGCGCAGGTTCCTACAAACAATAAACGACCACGCTTGAGCGCCTCAGAATCATTGAGATACTCATCTGCGGAGCTTGAAGTGGCCCCATCATTCTCGCAGGATAATAACGAGAGCCCCGCAAATATAATTATTAATTTTTTTTTCAATGTCATAAAAATTCAACTGTGTAAATCTATCTCTAAGAAAATTATGGATAGCGTGGAAATGGATCGCCCTATATTCAGTTTTTATAACTTAATTACTAACTATTCTGGAATAATACAAAATAGCGAGTTAGAGGAGCTAGCGCAAGACCATAGGTATTAACAGGGGTGGGGTCTGGATAAGGCCATTTTGAGATTTTAGGGGTGAGGCCTGAGTCCGCTTGGTACGCAGGGTTGCAATACAGGCCGCCCCACCACACAGAGCCTCTAAATATGCAGATCAAGCGGTTACTGGACGATCGGCAGGTGTTTGATGGGGACAGGTTATTCGATGCTCAGGGGCTCCCCAATGCGTTTTTAGAGCATTCTAGTGGTGAGCTAGTAGTCACAGCGGAAGACGAGCGCCCTACCCGGATTAAGCCTGAATAGCTGGGCTGCGATGTTATTCACGCGAACAGAACTGAT
>ENA-OQVM01004222-OQVM01004222.1-marine-metagenome-genome-assembly--contig:-NODE-4222-length-14810-cov-4.878843_pt1 | contig 14810 bp, 12 predicted proteins | sample MGYA00237776_ERZ505498 | MGnify/ENA primary metagenome ERZ505498 (study PRJEB26159, sample SAMN06265151) | marine metagenome | isolation source: Helgoland LTER site | place: Germany:Helgoland, sampling... | reverse complement strand
TATGTCATGAATCAGATGGAGCTTTGTTCGCTGCCAAGAGATAAGTGTCTCGATCTGGTCAAAGCGATTTATGTGCTTTGATGATGAAGGATGAGCGATGAGCGATGAAGGATATTAGACTCACGCAAAGACGCCAAGGTTCGAGTGTTCGGGGGTAAAGTTGAATTTGGGAATTTGAGCAGAAACAAGTCACACTGCTTCGCATGAATTCTAATCCATTGGCAACTTGAATCCAATTGGCTTGCTTAGCGCCTTGGCGTCTTGGCGTGCCCCATCAAACCAGTGCAGAGTATCACCCTCTATTCGTCCATTTCTTAATCGCTCATCGCTCATCCTTCATCGCTCATCAGCGCGCAAAGCGCGCTTTGCACGCTCCGCGCTTGCATATTTCGCCACGCTAGTACAAAGGAAGACATGCACTCTTTTCATTATCAGAATGGTTCGCTTCACTGCGAGGATGTTGATCTGGCTGGCTTGGCTGATGAGCATGGTACTCCCGCTTATGTTTATAGCGCGACGACGATACGTGACCACTACCGTAGGCTCGATCAGGCATTGGCGGGACTCGATCACGGTATCGAATATGCGGTCAAGGCGAACTCGAACTTGTCGGTGCTGAAGCTGCTGGTGGATGAGGGCAGTGGTTTTGATATTGTATCCGGAGGCGAGCTGCGCCGGGTGATCGAGGCTGGTGGGGATCCGGGTAAGTGCACCTTTGCTGGTGTTGGCAAGACCCGTGAGGAGATTGAATACGCCATCAACATGGGCATCTACTGTTTTAATGCCGAGAGCGAGGAGGAGGTGGTCTTTATTGATAAGGTGGCTGGGGAAATGGGCAAGGTGGCACCGGTCGCGTTTCGGGTGAACCCGAATGTCGATGCCAAGACCCACAAGTATATCTCGACCGGTAAATCCGAGAACAAGTTTGGTGTTGATTTTGAAGTTATCGACGCGGCCTACGAGCGTGCGGCCAAGCTGACTAATATCTCGCTGCGCGGTCTGCAGATGCACATCGGCTCTCAGCTTACGTCCTTGCAGCCGTTTCTTGAGGCGGTGGAAAAAGTCACTCCGCTCGCGGTTCGTTTGAAGTCTGCTTACGGCATTGAGTTTTTCTCCATCGGGGGAGGGGTAGGCATTGTTTATGATCCCGCGCTCGAGTCTGGCAAACCAGAATGGTGGGCTGCCCAGGAAGAGGAGCACAAGCCGCTGACCATCGAGCAGTATGCTGCGGGTGTGATGCCGGTGCTGAAAGAAAGCGGGCTGAAGATCCTGCTCGAGCCAGGCCGCTACATTGTTGGCAACGCCGGTGTGCTGCTGACCCGTTGCCTCTACGAGAAAAAAGGCAGTGCCAAGACTTTCCGCATTGTCGACGCAGGCATGAATGACTTGATTCGTCCCGCTCTCTATGAAGGTCATCATGAAATTGCCCCACTCAAGGATCCTACTCATGGCGAGGGTAGCACTACTGCCGTTGATGTGGTCGGTCCAGTTTGTGAGACAGGGGACTTCTTTTGTCAGAATCGTGAGCTGCCTGACTTTGCTCCTGGCGAGGCGATTGCGCTTCTCAGTGCAGGTGCTTACGGCTTTGTCATGGCGTCGAACTACAACTCACGTGGCTTGCCAGTGGAAATCCTTGTCGAGGGTAACCAACACCGCGTGATCCGACCTCGCCAGACGATGGATGATATTCTCGCCAGTGAGATGGCTGCACTGTAGCGTATGCAGCTAGTTGAAAGCTTTCCTAAATAAAGAGGGTAATACTCATATGAAAAAAACGATATCTACCTTACTCACATTTTCGTTCCTCGCGGCTCCGGCATTTGCCGAGCATCACAACCCCGAGAAAAAAGATCAGCCCACAGTGTGCCTTGAAGACCCAGCCGTGTCACTGTTCAATGGTGAGAACTTAGATGGCTGGAGTGGTGACCCCAAGTTCTGGTCGGTGAAAGACGGCGTCATTTACGGGTCGACGCTTGAGCACAAGACTCAGGGAAACACCTTCCTCATTTATCAGGGTGAGGATGTGGGGGATTTTCATCTGACCTTGGAAGCCCGCTGCATCGGCAACAATAACTCAGGAGTGATGTATCGTAGCTCCCTGGTGGAGGGTAAGCCCTTTGCCATGGCTGGTTATCAGTGTGACATTCATCCCAAGCCACCCTTCACCGCGATGATTTACGGTGAGCGTATGGGTAAGCGCGGTATTATCATCACTCGTGGTCAGAAGATGGTGATCGATGAGAGCGGCAAAAAAAACGTCGTCTCACAGCAGAAGCCAGAGGGTGTTGATATCAGCGAGTGGAATACCTATGAAATTATCTGTAAGGGCAACCACATTATCCAGAAGCTCAACGGCAAGGTGGCCATTGATTTGGTCGACAACGACAAGGGCAAGCTTCTCAAGGGTAAGATCGGTCTGCAGCTCCACGCCGGGGCGCCGATGCAGGCGGAGTTCAGAAACATCCGCTTGGAGAGGCTGGATAAGTAGACCCCTCATCGTGGCCCGATTCGTTCAAGGCCACTTGCCAGTATCAGTGATTGCTTGATCCGCAATCAGCAGGCCTGCTAGTCGTGCGCCTCTGGGGCCCCTTTGCTGCTTATAGCACGATGCCAGGCGGTGACCTGCCGGACTAACTGCTGGGTCTTTTCCGCAAGCTTCTCTGTGAGGTTGTTTGCCTCACCGGGGTCTGTATCGAGGTCATATAACTGCGGCCGGCTACCATCATAGTCGCAGAGCAGCTTCCACTTGCCGGAGCGCATCGCGAGGTCGGGCAGCTGATTCTCAAAGCCAGGCATGGGCATCTCCTTGAACCCAATGGGACGCTCAAAGAAGATGGGCTCCTTTCTCGAACTCTCTTTTTTGCCGAGCAGGGTGTCTAAAAGTTCTTCGCCATCATAACCAATCCCGGTAGGCTTAGTAGCACCCACGAGGTGCATGAGAGAGGGCACCAGATCCATCGCGGAAAAGACGGACTTTATGTTGCGGCTGCCCATCACCGTTTGATCCATCAACCCTGGGCCCCAGACAATGAGCGGGGAACGGATCCCGCCCTCATAGAGTTGCCACTTCACCCCTCGGAAAGGCGTCGCCTGGCCAGCTCCCGGCTCAGGCCCATTGTCCGAGCAAATCAAAATAAGGGTGTTCTCACGAAGTGCCCTGTCATCCCTGATCGTTTTAAAGAGCGTTCCCAGCTGGGCGTCCATGCCTTCCAGCACTCCCAGATACTTGGCCCGCTTGCTGCCATCCCCCCACTTCTCCACAAGCGGCCAGAACGGGGAGTGCACATCGTCCGGCCAGACGTTGATGTAGAAGGGTTTGCCCTCTTGCCGGGCTTTCTCAATAAACTTGATGGAGGCATCGACAAAGCCGGCCGTGATTTCGGAACGCTGCATCCACGTGACCGGACCGCCGAGCCGCTCCGCATCCTGCCAGATCTTCCCGATCTTGCCATCCGGGGTTTTGGTCATGGGCAGTAGCTTGGCTCCCAGCCCCTCGAAGTTGGTTAATGATGCGTCAAACCCATACTCCGTGATGGCGGGGGCATCCGTCACATCGCGCTGCCCACCCATGTGCCACTTGCCGAAGTGCCCCGTTGCGTAGCCGTCTTCCTTGAGGCTGCGCGCCAGCATCGGGGCTTTGGGGTCCAGCCAATCTGGCATCCCGAAGTGCTTGTTCTTCCCTCGATGGGCGAGATAACTCTTAATACCCCAGCGTTGGGGATACATTCCTGTGGAAACGGCAACACGTGAGGGAGAACACACAGGCGAGTTCACGTAGAACTGCTCAAAGGCAATGCCTTCCTTGGCCATATTGTCGATATGCGGAGTCTGGGCATCTTTATTCCCATAACAGGAAAAATCCGCCCATCCCATGTCGTCAATGAAGACGAGAATGATGTTGGGTTTGGAAGGTGGCTGCCCCGCATCTGCGCGCACCACATTCATACATGCAACGGTGCCTGCGATTAGGAGACCGGCAACAATGAGGTATGTACTACGAACATGCGGTATCACGGGCTTGCTTAATAGGAGCTTTTTCAGGGAATGGCAAGTTCATGCCACTCTCACCTATGGATGGGTGAAGCTGAGCTTCTGGCTATTCTGGAAGCGAACGTAACCGATCTCGACCTTGTCACCCTCCTTCAGCCCTGCGATCGCTTTCTGCAGGCTGGCCTTGTCCTTGACGGGTTTACCGTTGATGGTCTGGATCACATCCTCCGCCTGGAGCTTGGCACCTGCGAGGGGAGAGCTCAGTGCCAGACGATTGATCAGCAAGCCGCCCTTTTCCTTGTTCACGCCAAAGGCGGAAAACTCCTCCCCGGCAAGAGAGGTGAACATGCCGCCAAGCCAGCGGACGACCTGACGTCTGGCAGCACCCTTGGCATTGCCCTGGTGCTTGTAGGGGGGTAGTTGGGGAGTGCGGGCGATGGCCTTGAGGGAGGGTTTTTTAACACCGAACTGGTCCATGGGGAAATTCTTGAAGCCTGCCTTGAGTGCAGGGGAGGTTTCCGCGACGCGGTAGTCGCCATTGGCGGGATCGATGAACTGGGGGTCACCGGATGTGGACTCGGTGTCCCAGCCATTTTCGGCGAAGGCTTTTTGGTCCACCTCACTGGAGAAGAAATTGTGGTTCACCTCACTGTCCCAGGTTTTGATGCGAGCGGGACGGTAGCGGCCCATCCAGATGTTGTGGTGCACGCGGTCGCCGCAGTATTTATACCAAACATGCGGGTGGAGGGTGTTGTTGACCGTGATATTGTTGTAAACATGGCGGTTGAATCCCTCGCGCAACTTAATACCGCCTCTGAGGCAGAGGTTGTTGTAAATTTCGTAATGGGAGGAGCCGTCATCGAGATCGATGTCCCAGCCGTGGTCGCAACGCCAGCGGTTGTTACGGATGATGCATTTCTCGGTGTCGAGCTTGGAGATCTCGGGCAGCTTTTCAGGCGGGCAGTCCTTGAGGTGCCAGAAGCGGTCGCGACCCCAGGAGTTGAAGCTGCCGTGATCACCAGTTTCACGCACGGTGTCAAAGACATCACAGAACTCGATCAGATGGCCGCCGAAGGTTCCCTCACTGAAGTTAATGCCGGCGCGACCAATGTCATAGATCGAGCAGTGGCGGATGGAGATGCCTTTTGCCATCGAGATCTGGACACCGGTGGCTTGTTTCTCCACCGTGCTCAGGTTGTGAATCAGGCAGTCATCCACAATACTGTCCGCCGGATAGTCGTCTGATTTTGGCCCTGGGGTGAGGTCAATGTCCTTGAGGGACTGGGTCTCGTTGTATTCAAAGAGAGGGTTGCGCACCGTGTCCGGGCTGCCGACAAAGCAGACGCCACTGGCTCCCACTCCGTGGATGTGGCTGCCGGTGATACTGAGGCGGCGGTTATAGTGGCTGGCAAAGATGGCGTTGCCGCCGATCTGGGTGAACTCCGAGTCAGCGATGGAGCAGTCCTCGGCTCCCTTGAAGAACACGGCACCACCGCGATAGATGGTCCAGTCACTGCGCAGCAGGGGCTCCTTGGTTTCCATGAAGGTGCGAGCCGTCTGGCGGAAGGAGATGTCCTTGAAGTGAATGTGCTTGGCGGGGCTCTCCTGCGTACCCGCGACCTCAACGAGGTGGGGCAGCAGCGCGATTTCAAAGCTGGCTGTTTTCAAATCCGTACCCTCGGGTGGGTAGTAATACAGCGTGTTGGTCTTGGCATCATGGAACCACTCCCTGGGTGCATCGAGCTCCTCGAAGATGTTTTCCACAAAGCGGTGTGATTTGTGCATGCCCATCTGGCGGTTGTTCTGCCAGCCGCCCTCATACTGCACCTCGTTTTTCTTGTTCTTGCCGGTGATGCGGTAGTGGTAGCCGCCCCAGTGGTGGGCGTGGATGGCGTGGATGTAACCACCAGCGGGGTTTTTCCAATTGGCGGCACGCTCCGGGCTAAAGGCATCAGCCGCGTAGCCGTTGTAGACCGCAATCTTCGGGTCGTAATTCGGGTAGCGCGCCATGTGCTCGAGCTCGCCGTTAACAAAAAGCTGGTCAATATTGAGTCCTGCCGGGGTTTGAGCCTGATAGATACCGTCCTTATATTCCTTCCAGCTTAACTTGAGCGGGCGGGCACCACTGAGGATGACCTTGCCATCTGATTCTCCCTGCCAGATGACCTGGGCCTCCTTGGTGCCGGAGTCTTCAGCGCCGAGGCGCAGGGCCTCGGGAAGGTAATAGGTGCCGGCGGCCAGATGCACGGTAACGGGCTCCTTGCCAAGGGCGGAGGACTTACGCACATGGTCTCGGGCGTGGGCAGGGGTGAGGAAGGGGGTGTCTTTGGTTCCTGCGGCCGCGTCATCGCCGGCGGGTGAGACGTAGAGCTCAAGAGCGCTGAGCGAGGAAGTTGTCGCCACTACTAGGAGGGCTGAGAAAAGTGTCGTTTTGGATGCCGAGCTGAGAGTGCGTGCAAACAACTTTTGTTGGGGTTGTTGTGATGAGTGTGATGAGCGAGTCATGATGGTAATGATACGAGTAAATTCGAGATGTTTTTTCGTCGAGGCTGTTCTATTCAACAAGTCAATTTATTGAGGATGTTCGCCCGAGCAGTTTCGCCCGAGCAGTTTCCATATGGCGAGTAATGCTATCAGGCCAGCCAGTAAGCCTGGCCAGAGCTGGCCGGTCCATCCAGCTAGAACGAAACCGGGGAATAAGGCCAATCCAGCTGCAATTAGAGCGTAAGGCATCTGTGTGCGGACATGCTCAAAAGGCTCCACGCCAGATGCCAGAGATGAGACAATGGTGGTATCGCTGATCGGCGAGCAGTGATCTCCAAATACGGCGCCACTGAAGGCTGCCGCCAATACCGAGATGCTTAAGTCGTAAGCCGTCATTTCCGACCCGCCCACGGAGTGACCCATCGAGGCAGCCAGAGGAATGACCAAGGGCACGACGATGCCCATCGTTCCCCAGCTTGTACCGGTGAGAAAGGAGATGCTTGCCCCAGCCAGAAAAACGAGCGCTGGCAGAAACCATGCGGGCACCGCTCCTGAGAGTAGATGACCAATCCAGACACCAGCATCCAGCTGTTTAAGGCTGCCGCTTAGCGCCCAAGCAGCGATCAGAATCAGGGTAGGTGCCAGCATGCGCTCCATGCCCCCGAGGAAAGCTTTGCCGTAAGGTAGCGGCGCATTACGTGGATAAACGAGGCTCGCCACCAGGCAGGTGCTGAGCCCAACGACTACGAGCATCAGTGCGGTATCAGCCGCAGCAAAGGTATCGACCCAGCGGGCATCGATTTGTCCGATTTTCTCCTCAAGCGCACGAGAGCCGCTCCACCATAGGCTAGCGGGTAACATGACAATAAGAAACAGCAGGGGGATCCATACTGTGTGCAGGCCGGCAGTGTGCGTATCTCCATGGCTCGGTTTGCTCTGCTCCGAGCTAGAAGTGGGCTTATCCGTGGGCTCATCCGTGGGCGGGCAGTGCTTGGCTGCGGTGGAGGCTACTTTAGAAGCCAGGTTCCAGCGCCGGTGAATGACAATGGCTACCAGCACAAGCGTGAACCAGCAGTAATAATTCCCCGGCAAGGCGGCAAGGAACATGGCGTAGGGGTTTACATCCATGTTGGCAGCACTCAGTCCTTCTTTGATCATGGATAGCTGGTAGGCGATCCAAGTGGAAAGCAAGGCCACACAAGCGATCGGGCTACTGGTCGAGTCGACAATATAGGCGAGGCGGTTCCTCGAGCTGCCGGTGCGGTCATAGACTGGACGCATGGTGCTGCCAACCAGCATGCTGTTTGCCAAGCCATCAAAAAAACAGCCAAAACCAAGGCCGTAAGTGATCCATTCCATCCGGCGAGACCCGTGTTTTGCCCCTGCGCTAAGCTTGTGCACCAGGGCGGAGATGCCGCCGCCGCCATTGAGCAGGCCGACAAAGCCACCCATGATCAGGGTAAACATGAGCACACAAAGGTTCCAGCGGCTTTGCAGCGCGGGGAGCAGTAGGTCATTGATTAGAAAAAGGGGAGCCATCCAGGCAACTGGGGCCAGTAAAAAAGCACCCGCCAAGGCCCCGCCAGCAAGACCCAATAGCGCCGAACGAAAAACAAACACGAGGCTTAAGGCACAAAGGCTCGGTAGAATGGGCGTTAAAGACCACTCAGCTTGTCTGGCAAAGAGAATAAGAACTGGCCAGATGGCGAAGATCAATAGGTTCCGTGCAAAGCGCATGCGGGCTATGCTGATTGAGGCAGCGCAGGATGGCGAGTCCCAATGAGTTGATTTCTCTGAGCTCTTGCAGTGGCAGGGAATTTGGTCATTGCCTTATTTTAGTGGTGAATTTGTCAATTCTGACTTGCCAGATGAGCATTCTCTGGTATCTACCCACTCCCGCGCGGTGTGCAGGATTGTCCAGACGGGCTATTATACCGGTTGCGCTTTAACCTCCAATGAGGGTAAATCGTCGTTATGAGCACACCTACCAACATTATAAAACACACCACCTCATAAGGATATGGCACGTATTTTCGGTATTGAAATTCCGAATGAGAAGCGCATCGAAGCTTCTCTTCCCTACATCTATGGCGTTGGCCCTTCTACGGCAAAACGCATTCTCGAGCAAGCAGGAGTGGATCCTAACATCCGCACCGGCCAGCTTACTGAAGAGCAACTCGTTAAGATTGCTCAAGTCATCACTTCTGAAGCTATCCCTATTGAGGGTGACCTTCGCCGTGAAAAGCAGGCTGCTATGAAGCGCTTGCAGGCTATTAACTGCTACCGCGGAATTCGCCACAAGGTGGGTCTTCCTGTGCGTGGCCAACGCACCAGTACCAACGCACGCACCCGTAAGGGTAAGAAGCGCACCGTTGGTGTTGCCAAGTAACCCCCTGACCCAGAAAATTTATTATTATGTCTGAAGAAGAAATTAAAGACGACGCGGCTGAAACACCAGCTGCTGAAGAGGCCAAGGCTCCCGAGGCTGCTGAAAAAGCACCTGCCGAAGCACCTGCCGCCGATACTCAAGAAGCCGCACCTCAAGCTGAGGACGCTGCTGCAGAAGACGCCCCTAAGGCTCCAGAAAAGAAGCGTGACATTTTCGCTGAAATCGCTGGTGGTGAAGAGGAGCAAATCCGCATTCACAAGGCCAAGAAGAGCAAGAATGTTCAAACGGGTCTGGTTCACATTACTGCTACATTCAACAACACATTGGTGAGCGTTACTGACGTCAACGGCAATGCGATTGGTTGGTCAAGTGCTGGCAAGATGGGTTTCAAAGGATCACGTAAGAGCACTGCTTATGCAGCTCAGGTGGTCTGTCAAGATGCCTGCCGCCAAGCAATGAGCCACGGATTGAAAGAAGCTGAAGTTCGCGTTAAGGGACCTGGTTCCGGTCGTGAGTCTGCAGTTCGTGCCGTGCAAGGCCTGGGCATCAACATCACTGCTATCAGGGATGTGACACCCATTCCACACAACGGCTGCCGCCCTAAGAAAGCACGTCGCGTGTAATTATTCATCATTTACTAACTCTTTAACTTATTTCATATCATGGCTCGTTACACTGGCCCCAAAGATAAAATTAGCCGCCGTTTCGGCGTCGCCCTATTCGGACCTTCTAAAGCCCTCGAACGTCGTGCATTCCCTCCTGGGCAGCACGGTGTCCGCGCAGGTCGCCGCAAGAAGTCTGACTACGCAGTCGCTCTCGGAGAGAAGCAAAAGCTTCGTTTCCAGTTCGGTGTGCTTGAGAAGCAATTCCGCCTGTATTATGCAGAGGCAAGCCGTCGCCGTGGGGTGACTGGTGAGGTGCTCTGCCAACTCCTTGAGCTCCGTCTCGACAATGTCTGCTATCGCCTTGGATTGGGTAACACCCGTTCCGCTGCACGTCAGCTCGTCAACCACGGACACATTGAGGTTAACGGCAAGCGTGTTGATGTTCCAAGTTACCAATGTAAGCCTGGTGACGTCGTCACTGTGCAGGACAAGCCTAGCTCTCAGCAGCTTGGTCTTCGTTACATGGACCTCACTCAGGCAGTTCCACTTAAGGACTGGCTCACGCTCGATCGCGCAGACATGAAGGGTAGCATTACCCGTGTTCCCGAGAATGATGACTTTGACCACCAGGTCAATGTTCAGCTCGTTGTGGAACTCTACTCACGTTAATCGAACTGCGATTCAAACATTTACAACCGGCGGTGTGCATTGCATATCGCCGGTTTTTGTTTGCACGGAGATTACTTGGCTAACGCCATTTGCTTTTTGAGCCACATCTCAACCCAAATAGGGGCGAAGGGCACGAGCGAAGCCATGAAGATCCAGAAGGGAGGCACTAAGTTCCATTTTTGTTTGAGCATTGCGTCTAGTAGGGCAGCACAAAAAATACAGAACAGGACGCCATGAAGCATGCCGACGATTTTAACCGCCTGAGGCTCACCCCAGATATATTTTAGCGGCATGGCAATACCGAGAAGAATCAGGTAGGAAAGCGCCTCAATGATGCTGATGATGCGAAGACGGCCAAGGGAGGTGGAAAACATGAGTTGGTGATAGTGGCTGATGACGAAAATGACAAGAATTTGGTCTTTGGATTTTTGCTGGAAAAATTTAAGCTGCCGCCATGCAGCGCGGAATGTTGGAATGTTTTTTAGTGTCTTTGAAGTTGGGCTTAACGTCTTTCGGGGGTCCAGTTGCTCACCTCGGATATTTTCGAGAGACCTATGTCGAGCGCGGTAAGTGGCTCAGTGAACAACGCTTCGCAGAGCTCTTGGCGCTTACCCAGTTCTTGCCTGGGCCCGCAAGCAGTCAGCTCGGTGCGGCGATAGGTTATGAACGAGCAGGGTGGCTCGGGGGCCTAGCGGCTTGGTTTGGGTTTACCCTGCCCTCAGCCGTGGTGATGATTGCCTTCGCCGTGGGTATGGGAAGCATTCAGGATTGGTTTGGTACGGGGTGGTTACATGGGCTTAAGCTGGCTGCCGTTGCCGTGGTTGCGGTTGCCTTGTTAGGTATGCGCAAAGGCTTGTGCCCGCGATGGCCTGAAATGATACTGGCGCTGGTGGCACTGGTCGTTTTGAGAATGGCGCCGATGGTTTGGATGCAGCCTCTGGTGATTCTAATGGGCGGCCTGTTAGGCGCAGCCGTATTTCATAAAGAGGAGGTAGGACTGATCGTTGATAAGTCTGCAGGTAGAGAGCGCGAGAAAGGGCGAGGTATACCCATGCGAGGTCTGCTGATAGCGAGTTTACTGATGGTGGCGATGATTGTTGTGCCGATGATCGTTCAGGGTGGCAGAGATGTCCAAGCAATGGGAGGTCTGTTCCGTGCCGGGGCATTGGTGTTTGGTGGCGGCCATGTGGTGCTGCCCTTGCTGGAGTCGAGCACGGTGGATACGGGCATGGTGAGCAAGGATACCTTTTTGGCAGGATATGGCGCCGCGCAGGCAGTGCCTGGGCCTCTGTTTACCTTCGGTGGTTTTCTGGGGGCATCGATGGGTCTTTTTGGCAATGCTTGGCTCGGTGGCGCGGTCGGTATTATTGCCATTTTTCTGCCGGGTATGGTTCTGCTTGCAGGAGGTTTGCCAGTTTGGAACCGGCTCAAGCATTTTGCCTGGGCTCGTGCTGGAGTCAGGGGAGCTAATGCCACGGTCGTTGGCCTGTTAGCTGCTGCCTTGTTGGGCATGCTGACAGGTGGCAGTGTTGGCGGCTTACTTGATGGCGCCGGTATCCTGGTATTAGCGCTGGCGATTTATTACAAGTGGCTGCCTGTATGGCTGCTAGTGATTATGGCCGCCGCTGTTGGTGGCCTAGTGGCCTAGTAGGTCACCCTAGCTATGCACTGCAAAGCTTGACTGCCTTGGGTAGGAATTCAAACGGGTCCTCTGTGGTGGGCACGTATTCTTGTCCGATGAAGCCATCAAATCCTGTCGCCTTAATGGCTTGGGCGATAGCTGGATAGTTAAGCTCTTGCGCATCGTTGAATTCATGTCTGCCAGGAACTCCTGCGGTGTGATAATGGCTGATATGCTGGTGATAGGTCTGGATGGTTCGGATGACGTCACCCTCCATGATCTGCATATGATAGATATCGTAGAGCAGTTTAAAATGAGCTGAGCCGATGCGTTCGCAGAGTGCGGCGCCCCATGCTGTGTGATCACATTGATAATCCGGGTGATCGACTTTCGAGTTGAGCAGCTCCATGACAAGGGTAATGCCGTGCTGCTGGGCAAGCGCAATGAGCGGGGCGAGGCCGGTGGCGCAGTGGCTGATGCCGTCCTGCTCACTGATGCCATCTCTGTTACCGGAAAAACAAATGACCTGTTTAACACCGAGGGCTGCTGCAGCGGGAATGAGCTTTTGGTAGATCTCGTGCAGGGCGGGGTGAAATGATGGGTTGTTGAATCCTTTTTCAATTTCTCCGATGTCATTCTCATCAGGGTGCGCGGCCGTGATGGAGCACTCCATACCGAGACTTTGCACGATAGGGATTTCATCGAGTTTCAGTAAATCAATGCCTGTGATGCCATATTGAAGGCATTTTTTGCAGAGTGTGTCGAGTGGTGTGGAGCCGAAGCACCAGCGGGAAACGGAATGTCTAATCATAGTTGCAACAAGACAAAGCTATAATATAGTCAGTTCTGAATGGGAAGTGGAATTCCCGAGCTCAGCCTTGTTGAGGTCGTGGGTTCTGTCATCCGACAAGATCTTTTGCAACTTAGTGACGACGTTCGTGTTCTATAAGGTGACAGATCAAACAGGCATTCTATTAACATTATGAAAGGAAGTATTATTGCACTAATCGGGGCTCTTGTCATTGGCGGGGCAGGGGGGTTTATGGTCGGGAAAAAAGCGACCAGCGGAACAGAAGGTGAGCTCGTTGGTGATGTTCGGTCTGCTCGCCGAACGAATGCATCATCCCTTTCCTATTCCCCCTCTACACCGGTCGCGAGTGAGGCAGTAAGCCGAGGTCCACGCGTCGATAGTGCCGAGGATGCCATGTCCTTGCCTGGGCAGAATAATAGGCTGCGGGCATTGATGGATTATTATGCGGGTTTGGGTCCTTCCGAATTTCAAGAGGAGGCCCAGAAACTCGAAGAGCTACCATGGAGTGAACGCATCATGGTAGGTTATTTGCTTTTTGCACGGTGGGGAGAGGAAGACCCGACCGCGGCAATGGCCTACACCAAAACCATGGGTTTTTCGGGCATGTTTGTCAAAAAGACCGTGGTTCAGAGCTGGGCCTCGAAGTTTCCACAGGAGGCAGCGAATTATTACGCAGCCAATGCCGGCGATTTCCGCATGGGCTCCATGATGGGTGGGCGCGGTCGTGGCGGAGGTTCGGCGGCATCGGTTATCGCTATGGAGTGGGCTCGTCAGGATAGCGAAGGCGCGATGGCCTGGGCGAAGACACTCGAGGGTAGTGATCAGAGTGACGCGATGAAGGGTATCTTTAGGCAGGCAGCGACAGACGATCCAGCGAAGGCGGCAGGGATGCTGAGTTCCATTACGGATGATCAAGCTCGTGAGAGCGCTCAAAATACGATTGCCAGAGAGTGGGGTGGTAAGGACTGGAATAGCGCGAAGGCTTGGATTGCAGGCTTGCCCTCTGATCAGCAAGAAGCAGCCACGGCTAGGGCCTTGCGCGGTTTGGCCGATACCGATCCAGCAGCAGCAGCGGCTGAAATCAATTCACTCTCTGAGGGCAGTGACCTTAATGATACGATGCAAAGCATTGCCCGCAAGTGGGGCCGTGATGATCCGCAAGCATCCGCCCAATGGGTGATGCAGAGTGGTAATGAGGATGCGCGTGCAGAGAGCATTGGTAGTGTCGTTTCCTCATGGGTGGGGCAGGATTCAGTGGCAGCATTGGAGTTTGTCAATGCTCAGCCAGAGGGAAGTGTGCGTGACAGTGCGGCATCATCTTATGTGATTTCCAACCAGGGTGGTGACATTGCCCAAAATCTGAGACTCGCGGAAACGATTAGTAATGAGGGCATGCGTAGGCGAGCCATTGGTATTACAGCGACGGCGTGGATGCGTCAGGATAAAGAGGCGGCAAGCCAGTACATTGATACCACTGAGGCACTGAACGATAAATCACGGGAGCGCATCAAGCGCTTTGCCGAAGCAGGCGGACACTAGGTCCTTTAAGGCTGGCCAGAAAGTCTTTCCAGAAAGTCTTCCCAGATAGATTGGCTAGGCCTTGCTTGCCGCTGCTTCTTTCTCGATATCCTCAATGAGGTCGAGCTCTGGGCGGAAATCGGCGGCGTGGTAGGAGCTTCTTACCAGTGGTCCACTGGCGACGTGGCGGAAGCCTTTGGCCAAGGCAATCTCCTTATACTCGTCAAACTTTTCTGGTTTGATGTAATTGACCACCGGCAGGTGACGCGGAGAGGGGCGTAGATATTGCCCCATGGTGAGAACGGTGACGTCATGAGCGCGAAGGTCGTCCATGGCTTGAATAATCTCGTGCTCTTTTTCTCCCAGTCCGAGCATCAGGCCGCTTTTGGTGACAACCTTGCCACCAGCAATCGCCTTGGCTTTTTTCAGCACTGTGAGTGAACGCTGATACTTGGCACGGCTTCTGACAAGAGCAGTCAGACGTTCTACAGTTTCGATGTTGTGGTTGAAAATATGTGGGCGAGCACTCATGCAAAGCTCGAGGGCAAAGTCCTTATCATTAAAGTCAGGGGTAAGCACTTCGATGATGATACCGGGGTTGTGACTGCGAACGGTCTCGATGACATTTTTGAAATGCTCGGCGCCTCCGTCACGCAAATCATCACGTGCCACAGCGGTGATCACAACGTGTTTGAGCTCCATGCGCTTGCAGGCTTCAGCGAC
>ENA-OQVM01004221-OQVM01004221.1-marine-metagenome-genome-assembly--contig:-NODE-4221-length-14810-cov-12.085522_pt1 | contig 14810 bp, 13 predicted proteins | sample MGYA00237776_ERZ505498 | MGnify/ENA primary metagenome ERZ505498 (study PRJEB26159, sample SAMN06265151) | marine metagenome | isolation source: Helgoland LTER site | place: Germany:Helgoland, sampling... | reverse complement strand
AATTAAATCTCTGAGAGAGATTATTCACGTTTAGGTCTACATAGGCTCCAGGTTCTTTGTCTTTATTTGAGGTCATTTTTTCCTATGTAACTGCTTTGGGGTAACCATTGAATTTAATGTATCGATTATACTTGCTAATACTAGTTTCAAATAATGGCTTTAGTGATTTAGGCAGATCTTCGTAGTTGATTTGCTCTAAGCCACCATAATACTCAATTAAGTCCTCAACTAGCTGCACCTCATCCACATGCAGCTTCCAATGAGCATTTTTAATTACTTCTGCAGGCAATTCAGGGCTATCCCAATCATAAAACAAATCACAATCAAAATCGTCATAATCTGCGCTCAGTGGTTTTGTCATTTTCTCGTAATCTTTGTCAGTGTCCCAGACCATTGTGTAAGTACATGTCTCAGCAAACACCTCTGAAGGGATTTGTGAGCTTTGTTCAATTGGCTCCCATTCATCATAAATTGCATACATTTTAAGAAATACTTTGCGAGTAAGGGCAGTCTTATCTTCCTTAATAATTTTTAGCACGAGCATCAGCCTTGAGCTAATTGATCGCCAATCATGTACCACTTCGATGATATTATATATTTCGTCAGGTGTGTTGTTTGGGCAATTGTATGTCATGGGTATCTCAAAGTTTTATCTAACCTTATTCCAATCTTAGATCTCTAATCTAGCCGCTTGCAGTCCCATATCTTAACGGGAACCTCTAATAAATGCTGTTTTTTATTTTCATAAGCTAATGGAAATTTTTCTGCTGCGTAAAGGGATGGCCCAAAATTAAATGCTTCATAAGCCTGCACCCTCTCAAAGTTTATAAACCAAATACGAGCAAAGTTACCACGACCCAAAGAATATAAATTACCTGATATTTTAGAAAATGGGAGGTCACTTTTTTTGAGTAATAGTGTGGGTGGTTCAGAGTTATTTTTATACCATAAGGCTTTGCCACCTGTTGGACTCATTGTATTGGTAAAGCTCCATTTTAAATTTCCTTGACCGTCTGTACTTTCTGAAATCGTTTTTATTGCCATATGTGTCACATAATCATATCTGCATTCTAACTCTCTGGCATATGATGTTGTTGCCAAGATGCTTAAAGTTAAGCTAGTCATAGTAAATGTTTTTATTAATATGTGCATGGTTCTCCTAGTTAAATGCTTTGCAACGGCAGTTGAACACTGCGACTTGCTACTTCCAAATTTATTTTTCTTGGAGCGCCTTAAGTTGGCGATCTTTTGCTTCTTCTAATAGTTTTTGCTCATATTTTTCATGCTCAAAATGTAATTTTTCAATGAAGATATCTAAACTATCACTTATGTGGCGGCAGTCCAAAATTGCAATTTGCAATTCTAGATCAAATTTGGAAAAATATAGACCCTCCCAATCATTTTTGTAATATCTTCTAAGTTCCAAACTCTTAAGATTGTTTGAAGCTGAAATAATTTCAGAGTTAGCAAAAATACTATTTTCAAATTCTGTGCTAGAGATAATGAAGCGTGGGTTAGAAAAGCCTTTCGACCTAAGAAGAATTCCTTCTGAATATTTTGATTTATGAAAAGAACGGTCTTGGTCATCACCACTAATCGAGGCGGTCATAAAATGATCATCGCGCACAGGATCATTCATCTCGACACTAAAGGTGCTGTAAATATTCTCATAAGTTATTGTGAGCTTATCGCCCACAACAAATTTGTCCTCATAGCCAATAAATTTTTGTGGCTTTCCTTCTTTTGTGGTTATTACATCGTTACTTTTAACCTCGCACTTCATCCTACCTACAAGATCAGCCATAGCCTGTGTCGAGAACGAAATTAGTAATAGTGCTATTACAATTCGCATTCTGTATGCCCAAATATTCGCCAAATTTTTAAAATAATCTCTCAAATTTATAGTTTTTAACTCTTCCTGTTTTGATTTCATCAGTATTTTTTACCGCCTGCCATTTTTTCGAAACTCCTATTTATAAATATATTAAGAATTTTCATATAAAAAACTATCTTACAGAATTAAAATTTTTCACATTTTGAAACAACGGTAAGGTGACCTTGGCTAGTACTTGTTGAAAGGAAAAGAGTATCTTTGTTAAAAAAATGTAAAAGAGCATGAGCCTTTTCATATCCTCGCCAAAAATCTTCTCCATAATAAACATATGGACGCAAAATACGGTTATCAAATCGATTTGGAAAACCCAGACCTTTTCCTAATTCAATTAAGCCTTCACCATTTTCTACAATTTTATAATCTTTGAATTTAAATTTGGTTAATTCGTACTCTTTAACCCGCCCATCTCCATCGACTGCAATCTTTTTTTTCATTTCACAGTAATAAACTACAGGCTCAGCTGCTTGAGCAGGGACGTACGCTAGAATAATAAAAAGGAGTAATGAAATAAATCTCATTCTAATACCTTGCCCTCTAAATAAGTCTCAGTTTTCTCCAAGGAACCGTCTTTGTTAAAAAATTCCCAAATACCTTCCATTGTATCCATATTTATACTCAATCTTAGCAGAATTACTATTTCTGTGAAGTAGTAATCATCAGGCATAAACTCTGCTTCCACCAGCTAGTGTTCAAGCTGCCTCATTCATCCCATCTTCACCAACCGCCGAGCCATCACTATAAACTCATCATCTGAACGTTGCTCAGCCTCATATGCGCGCTCCTGAAGGCGCTGGTAAGTTCTCCACCACATTCCCTTGGGCTTTTGTGCCACATACGCTTCCAGTCCAACATTTCTGCTCAAGCGTCGTCGTCGCTTGTTGCGTTGCCTAAGTGCGCGATCCCAGTGGCCTTCGTTCTTGCTGGAGTAGGGAAGGTGATAGCAATGCCTACAAAGGAAATGTTTACCAGCTGCGTAGAGTTTAACTACGCGCTTATTACACTTGCACCTAAAGTATGCCCTTGAACCGCCAAAACGGCAGGGTAGGCGTTCTATGGCTAGTGACTGATAAACGGTTCCATATTCTTTGTTGCAGTAAGAGAGATGCAGACTTTCAGTTGATGCGCGCATTATGATTGAAGAGGTCTTTACACCATTGCGTGACCACGTGGTTGTCCCGCACCAGCCACTCTTAAGGCAACCACTTCTATTGAGCTGATTGGCGTCTATAGAATTACATTCCTCGATCTTTGGCTTGTCACTGCGTCGTCCTGATCCGAAGCCACCCATCTATATTCTCCGATTATAAGGTAATATTTTGGAAACTTTGTATCTAAGGGACAGGTGGGACAGTTTTTTCCCTAGCATTAGAAACTTATGGAAAACATATATTCTCATTGTTATACATATTCTCTCCAGATTGCAGTAGATAGAAAAAACCTGTCCCATCTGTCCCTCATACCCCAGAAGATCTCTTAAGTTTGAGTCCTTTTATTTTGCGATCGCTTCCAGACTTACCACCTATAAAGCCCAATCTCTGAGTGCGTGATGAGAATGTTTTTGTGGTGAGCAATGTTAAATAATTGCGTTCAACCCAATCTTTGTAGGATTTGTATAGGTCACTAAAATTCACTGCAGCTTCTTTTCTTTCATCGCATTCTTCTATTATGAATTGAGCAACTTGATTGGTCTCTAGCTTCCATTTATCTCTGGCGTCTTGTGAAGAGGTTGGAATAGTAAATCTATGAGTTACTGCCTTGGCATATGCTCTCAAAGCCAGATTAAGTATCCCTGGTAGTTCCTTTTCTAATGAATCTTTTAGATTGGTATTCTGTTCATGGGGCTGAAAAGTTCGGTTAAACGTCACAATAATGGCGCGTCTAAATAGTGCCTCTGAATAATCACTCGTTGGTGGCATGTGATTTGTTCCAAACCAACAAGTTGAGTACGGACGCATATTAAATGGGTTTTTGTATTTATGTTCTACAGTCACTGGCTCACCAGATGTAATTGACTTGAGTTCAGCGTCAGCCAATTTCTCACCTTCGCTCAGTTCTGTAACTATGTTTGCGAGCTTATTGTGGAGATGAGCGCGCTGGAAGCTGCTTTCAAATTTAGATGGTTGAACGCCAGCAACATTACCCTGACCACAAAGAGCCTCTATGATTGCAAGGAGGACACTTTTCCCATTTGCCCCATTGCCAATAAGCATGATGAATTTTTCATGTCGTGAATGGCTCATTAGAGTGTAGCCAATCATTTGTAGTAGACACTCAGCTTTTTCATTTGCGTCTTGGTCGTCAACAAAAATTTCTGCCAGAAATGTTTGAAATCCATCTGCTTTAGCATTTTGATCAAATATAATTGGTATCTGTGTCGTGCGGTATTCTTCTTTTTTATGTGGATTTAATCGCCATTCTCCATCCTCAAGTTCGAGTTGCCCATTGGGGCAGTTAACAGTTTCTGGATTGCCCAAGTTGAATAGGTGATCCGCACTATTGATTTCTGATTTTAAAACGTCACTGACACCATTAACCATGCCTGCGGTTACATCAATATCCTCGCTATCAATTACCCTTTGTGTAATTTGCTTGATTGTTCGGTCTGAACAAATTTGCCAAACACCTGAATGTTTCCACAGCCAAGTCTGATCTTGTGTGTAAAGTATGTTGTCTTTGCCAATTTCAGAAATAGTCTTTTTTGCGTGATCCAATTGGTCTGGTTCAGGAATGGCATCAAATAACTCTGATTGCTGCTTGCGAATTGCTCTCAAAGTATATCCTGTTATCTCCTTAAGTTTTTTGTGGATCGTTTCACGCTTTATTGCTGGCAAACTTTTGCTTTCATCAATAATGCCTTCAATGCCTTCAATATCGTTCTCAGATAACGCTTGGATTGCTTCTAGAAGCTCCTCAAATTTGCGTTTTGGAGTAAAGCCTTTCGATCTAGCACCGTCGATCATTTTTTGAACTTCGTGGCGTGTTTGTTTGGCTGTATATTCAGGCAGTGTATGTGCTGCTGCTAGTATGTGTATTTCCTCGTCAGTATTTTCTTTAGCAATCCAGCTACCGATTATTCTCAGCATATTAATATGCCATTGGTCGCCCTCAAGTGCGGCTTGAGAGGCTTCTAGGCGGTTAAGCTTTTTGACACGCTTACCCACTTTCTTTTTGGCTGGTTTTGAAGGTTTTAAAATTTCATCCCAGTCGTCAATTCTGCGTAAGGCCATTAGTTAGACCTTTCATGCATTGTAACCAACTCTTGAACATATCCTTTGGCTAATTTATTTTTCTTAGGGTAGCTGACTGTTCCAGCCACGCGCATAATGCGAGATGGATTAACCACAGCTTTGTCAGTTTTGAATTGGATTGCTATTTGTTTTTGCTTTTCCTTCCAAAGCTGCAAATTTAGACAAGGCTCAGTCAATCGCCAGTAAGCGTGGCGGCGTTCATGGGGGATGGTTCCAGTTATCACAATGAAATCTGGTTTGATTAGATTTGATAATTCATTTAATCCCTTAAACCCCAATTCATCGTCGGCGTCCGCAAAGCTGTAGTGAGCGCGCACTATGTCAACGTCTTTAGCCGCTTTGCCTGATATGGTTACTTTATTTTGATCTATTGGATTGATTGTCATGTAGACGTTCAGTTTATTGGCATTCATTTGAACAGCCAGATCTGTTGCCTCAATAACAGCGTCCAATGCAAATATTTGTGATACTGTTGTTCTATTCTCGCCCAAACATCGTATTTCAAAGACCCCAGCTTGATCAGAGAAATCTTTCCAATCAAATATAATCTGTGAGATGAATTTTGATATCATTTGTTTGTCAGAACAGATTATATTGCTCGTCATTTAAAGTACCTCGTACTTGAGGCGCATGAACCGATCAGGTATAATTGTGATGTAAACCTAATATTACACGTTCACTAAATCCACGGATATTGCGCCGTCGGTTTTATTTTGAATTATTAAGATTTTTACTGTCAGCTTGCGCAGTTAAATAATTATAAATTGTCGTATCAAACCAGCCTGCAGCTCTACCACCAGATGTTAGTTTAAATGGTTTGGGGAATTTGCCTGCAGCAATTTGTTCATAAATTGTTGACGGTTGCAATCCAGTTATTTCAGGTAGATCTTTCATCCGAAAAATCCGTGTATTTTTTGTTTTGATTTCCATCTCTACCAACTCCTATTACAGCTTAATGGTGTAGTTGGATTATTATCTTGTGAAAAATCATACGTCGAAGGATTTAAATGTAGTATTTTAATCTGTTTCAACTGTATTAATTATAAAGTCTCTTTCCTGTCTCTTTCTATAATTATTCCAGTTGCGACGCATTGTTTCTGCTGATGGAGAATAAGGCCATTCTGCGTTAATTTTATCAGTGGCATCTTTGAGTGACATATTTTTGCCACCTTCATCATATGGAGAAATAAGGGCTTTTATTAACCCATTTATATATTGATTTATTATTTTCATGTCTCTTACATGTGTTGATTTGCGTTCACCTCGTTTTGCTTTTACGTCTAATGAGACTTCAGCATCTTCACCATTGTAGATCTCAAGTAATGCCGTAACCAAGAATTTTTTATCTTCAGGACTTAGCTGTATATCCTCTGATATTTGAGCAGCTATATTTTTTAATCTTTCTTGACCTTTTCTTACGCTCATTATTTTATTCCTTAACCTGTAAAACTGTGTAATCGCCCCAATTAGCCATCAGTTCCCTGCGTCGCTCTAATTGATCACCACGTCGATAAGCTGCCTCGGCTTGATTTTTGATGGTATGAGCCAATGCCAGCTCAATTGTTTCATTTTGAAAGGTGTGGGCTTCGTCTGCAGCCCAATCTCTAAAAGTACTTCTAAAGCCATGTGGGGTGTACGGGCCAAAGTCTATTTTTTTCATCAAGGCTAACATTGCACCGTTACTTAAACCTGAGCCTGTTCTCCATCCAGAAAAGACAAACTCTTCGTCATGGCGATTTGATTTTATGCTGGTTAGAATATCCATGGCTCTATTACACAGTGGAATCCTATGTTCTTTTCCTGCCTTCATTCTTTCAGATGGAATTATCCAAACTTTTGAATAAATATCAAATTCACGCCATCTTGCACCAATAACTTCACCTGTACGCGCTGCGGTTAGTATCATGAACTCTAAGGCCAAAGCTGAACTTCCATTTCTCTTACGCAATAATGACATAAAGGCATTGATCTGCTTATAGGGAACAGCAGGGTGATGTCTGACTTGTTTAACTTTGGCAGTATTTGCAAGAATTTTGTCAAGATGTCCTCGCAAACGTGCTGGATTTTCACCTTCAACATATTTTCGAGCGCGCGCCCAATCCCAAATTGTTTCAATGCGTTGCCTAACACGACTTGCTGTTTCAGCTTTTGTTATCCAGATAGGTTCAATAACTTTAAGAACTAAATCTGTATCAAGTTCTGAGAGAGATAAGTCTCCAATGACTGGGAATGCATATGTTGTAAGAGTATTTGTCCACTGTTGAGAGTGCTTTGCGTTTTTCCATTCTGGTCTTTTGCTAGCAATGCATTGTTCTGCAGCATCTCTGAAAGTTATTGTGCGTGCTTGTTGGAGTATCTTTGTGCGCTTCTCTTTGTTTCTTTCTTCAATTGGATCAAGACCTGATAGAACTAGACGTCTGCACTCAATAGCTAGTTCTCGTGCTTGTGCCATGGAGATTGTGTTCAATGATCCTAAGCCCATTTCTCGCTGTTTGGTGGTCAATGGTGATTTAAAACGAAATAGCCAAGACTTACTGCCACTTTTTGAAACTTGTAGATATAATCCTGCATCACAGCGGTGGTAACCAACCTGAGTTATTGTTTGTACGCTTCGTGCTGATTTTAAATTAGACATTATATCCTCTACCCACAACGCTACCCACAATAAAGTAGCAGATTGTAATGGATAATACTAGACCTTATCAGAGATTAACTACGTAATAGTCATAATAATATGCTTGTAAAATAAAGTTTATAGGATTTAAGCAGAGTTCAGTACGGCGGACTGTCTGTCCGCCATATATATAAATTAAAGCATTGATAATAAATGATTTATATAATTTGAAGCCTTACCATATACACTTTTATATACAGTTTGTTCCCACTTTTGAATGAATGCGGGCAAAAGCTCTGACTTCTCTGGGGTCAATCTCGAAAGAGCTTCTGCCCCCATTGCCGTAAAGAAAAGCCATCCAAATAGACTCTCAGACTCGAAATAAGCGTTTCTGGAGGCTACCTGGATGAGTAAATGCCCAAAAGCATAGGAAAAAGCGAAAACCCTTGTTCAGACACGGTTAATTATTTGATAAGCAATATTGGTGGTAATCTTACTCACCTAATACGCCCGTACTTAATCGGTTCATATCCAAGTTTTTTTGTATTGTAGTGGTTTGATTTAACAGCACTTATGACAACTATTCGAGAGTTATCCATATCAATTGCAATTTGTTGCCCATTATAACCAACCATTACAAGTATATTCTTATTCCACAGCCCATGAAAATCTGTCCAAAATTGTCCACCATATTTTGCTGATGTATCCATGAATTCATGATTATCGTTAGCTTCCAATGAATTCCATGACAATGATTTTCTTTGGGTTCTTACTCTTCGATCATATACCTCCTTTAAATATTTTCCTTCACAGGTTTCATTCTGCCAATCGTCCAGCATTGCTTTTGCTATCCTTAAAAAATCATATCTGGTTGCTGAAATGCCATACTGGCCTGCACCCTCTTTTATGCGCATTTTTGTACTGTTCGAAGTTGTTGGATTCATCCAAAGGTAAACTGGATATTCAATTTTGATTTTGGATTTATAGAAATTTGTTATAAAGTTATCAAAATCACCACCAACACGGTGCATCATATAATTAAAAAGAATATCAGCAGCAAGATTACTATACCAATAAGGTGGGTTCTTAATGGGTTTTGTATCTTTAAGCTCCAATGGATTTTGGGCAGCTCTAATTAAAGGTGCATTGCCGTGAATACCTCGTCCTGTTTTTGCAAATGCTGAATGGTTTTTTCTATTCATGACCTTAGAGTCACCAGCTTTCATATTAAGTAAATTAATCAATGGCTGACCATAATAAAGCGTACTCTCCATAAGAGGCCAATCGTGTATTGGCTCATCAATTGACTTGATATATCCTTGGCAGACTGCATGACCGATTAAATATGATGTTATACTCTTACCCATTGAATGTGATGGGAAATATGAACTGTTATTTAATTCTGCTTTAAATCTATCTTTTGGAGGCAAAGCATCATAAACCACCACTCCATTATCATAATAAAGATAACTAAGAATAGTTGTTTGAGCCATTTCTCGGTCAATAACTTTATGGCTTTCTAATGCTTTTTTGAAGGAGGATGGTTCCTTGGAAGGATAAACTTTGTACATAGGGTGAGTGATACGTATATCAGCAGTTTGTGAATAATAATGTGACAATGTTTCGTCATTAGGTTGCCAGTCGAGTTTATCTGGAAGCTCATATTTGTGATCAAATAAAGTAACATTTGTAAGGTCTGGTCTATATATAACAGGCCTATCAAGTTTTTGAGCATACTTCGGAGGTTTTCTTAGTTCTCCATTTAAATCAAAGTATCCATCTTTGAACATAGTTTCTCTTAATTTAGGTATTTTACCAGTGATGTTCTCCTGTAGTGCCTGTATGGTTTCGCTACTGATGGTTGTATCCAATGGTTTACCTTGGCTGGATAGGTAGGATTCCCAGCCACTTTGAGATTTTTTACCCCACTGCCCATCACTTTTACCAACATTATGGCCTGAAGCATTCAAGAAAGTCTGAATATCTTTTACATAAACTCTATTTGTAGCTTCAAAACAAAGTGTAGCGAGTGCCTTTATCTGATCTGAAATATTGGATGTTGATAATAATTTATCTACTCGTTTCGTACTTTTGCTTACAACACTTTCCCCGAGTGGAGACTTAAGAGAAGTTATTTTCTCAATGCTTTTATCATCCATAAAGTGGTGGCATGCACCTTTAACTTTTACTTTATCATCGTTAGTTAATTGTTCGTATAGTCTATTAAAGCTACCATCCTCTACACTTCGAGTGGAAATCAGGTATCTATTCTCTTTATTTTCAAAACTAAATTCCCCTGGAATGGTTTGAAAGAATGTACCATATTCTAAACGTATAGCGTAAACAGTTTCGCTTTCAGGGTCGCCTTCAAATGTTATGGCAACAGTCTCATCTTTGTCAGTAGATTTATATGGTGTTGATACGTCTTGAAATATAACCTTGATATTAACTCGGTCAGTGTTGCTTCTAGCTTTAATCATTACATCTGAAAATTGGAACTGTTCAGGTTTTATAGCTCCATTAAAGGATGGCTTCTTAAAGCTATACTGATCAACACATTTTACAAAGTTACATAGTTTATATTTTGTAAAGGAATTAGTATCTGCATTGGAAGTTCCATTTGTTGCGTCAAAGCAACGTGTTGCAATGCTTTTAATTTGTTTTGCTATATTTGGTTTTGATAATAACTTACTGACCTTATTCGTACCTTGACCAACAATGCTATTTCCTGTTGGAGCTTTTACTGAAAGCAATGTCTGAATGTTATTATCGTTTTTAAAATGGTGACATGCACCTTTGAGCATTGTCTTATCATGATCAGTGAGTTGATTATAGAGAGAGGTAAACTTTCCATCCTGAATACTCATGGGTGCTATTAAAAAATCATTTGGTTTAGCTGAATAACTAAAGTGATCAGGTATGGTTTGAGAGAATGCACCAGCTGCTAATCTAAAAGCATAAATAACACCAGTTTTTGGGTCTGCATCAATATTTATGTTAAAAGAATTCTGCTGATTGTTCGCTATATACGGAGATGATATATCTTCAAACTTTGCAGAGAAAGTTATTCTTTTTGTATAGCTTTTGACTTTAATTATTACATCTGAGAAGTTGAACTGTTCTGGCTTTATATCATTATTATAGGATACACCCTGGAAGCTAAACTTTTGTTGTGCATCTGCATGAGCTGAATGTGTGAAGTTTAAGGCTATTAGTATAGTTACAAATATAATTCGTATAGTCTGGTTCATTATTTAAAGCCCACGATTGATAATATCACAACGATACACTAGCTTATTTATAAGTAAATATTAGATCAAATAAATGTGGCGCATAATGAATAAACTACTGAGTATAATTACCATCCTCTCACTACTGATGCCTCACGCATCGTATGCAAAAGTAGATAAAGACGTAAACGTTGCAAAAGTACAGGCTATGCTTGCTGAGCTTTGCTATAAACCTGGAATTGTTGATGGAGCTTGGGGCAAGAAAACTGAAACAGCTGTTAAAGCATTCTTCGCAAAACATTACAGGAAATATGATGGTAATTTTGACGTTAGCGATGCCAATTTTATTTTAAGCGCAGGTGCCAGTGCGAAAGCATTTGGTTCAGAAAATGTAAAAAAATGTCTTGTTGTTTATAATGATAGAATTGGCGATGAATTAAAGAATACAAAGATTAAAAAGATCATTCAAAATGTATCTAACAAGGTTGAAGCTAGAAAAAATATTAAATTAGTTGCGCTGAATGATAAGCAAAAATCGATCCTGAGATGTGGCGCAAAAATGGATGATTTAATCCATTTAGAAAACTTAAAGATATATGATGGCTGTTCACTACCAGAAAATCTTAAACAAAAAACAAATGAACAGACATTACACCTTTATCTTCGCCTTTACATGTCTTGGGAAAGGTTTGGCAGAAATCATTTTGAGAGCAAGGCAGCCCAAAAACCGAGAGAATTTATAAAAGAATTAAGAGAATTTCCATATTTGACTAAGCAATTGGAGACGACTGGATTAATAAGCTATCTCTATGCATCTAACGGAAAACTAATTGTGGACCAGAAAACGCCGCCAGAAAGATTTGGTGGAGAAGTAAAAGATGATGCAAAATTATGGGGCGCATCAATTGCAAAATCTATGACTTCCTATCTTATGGGACATGCAATATGCCAAGGCTACATAGAAGGTGTAGAGCATCAATTAACCGATTGGCCATTGCTGCAAGGCACACTTTACGAAAATGTACGTATTATCGATTTGCTCAATATGAGAGCTGGAGACCAGAATCACGCTGATAAAAATGGTTTAAAAGTGTCAGGTATCCATATAAATAATAGAGTCTTGGGGCATATTGTTAGAGGTGAACTGCAAAACACAAAACCTGCGAATGCAAAATACAATTACAGTGAGCTGCCACCATTATTATTGTTGAACTATATCATGCACAGAACTGGGAAAGATTTCCAAAGCCTTTTGGATTATTCTTTTGGCAATGTCGCAAAGACTAAACAGAGTGTATTTTTTCAAAGATTACGATGGTTTGATCAAGCTCTACCAATTTTCTATGCCACGCGGCACGATTACTTACGAATTGCGCAGTCAATGTTGGATGGGTGGAACAACAACAATTGCTACGGAAAATATTTAAAGACCCTTTTTCAAAATGCTGAAAGTAAAAGACAACCACACCGCCAAGTTAAGCCATTTGATTATAGTACAAAATTATTCCGATCTTACGGAGGTTTCTTTCATACCGAATACCAACATTTAAGTAAAAGAAATATCTTACAAATGCATGGCTATGGAGGTCAGCACATTTGGATAGATTTTGATAATTCCAGAATTATTGCGACCAATGCCATAAATGAAGATTACAACTGGAAACACTTAATTGCCGATGTGATTAAGTCTGGAAAAGTAAGGTAGTCACAAAATTGAAAACTTTAAATTCCAACATTCCCAAACATAAAATTTAGTTATGAACCGATTTAGTGTTGTCTATATTCCATATTGTATGTCTGATGGTACCTTAAAATATATAGATTATTTTTAATCAAATAACTTAAGTACGTCATCGTCTGACATTACACCAATACTAAATTCCTTTGAGCCTACATCCCTCATGTAAATTAAGTAGGCTTGAAGTAATATTGTAGATTCAACTGACATATTATACCCAACATTGAACTTACCTTTATTAAGTTGAATGCGGCCAGATGTGCTACCATCTTCATATATTTGAAATATGACTTCTGTTGATGAATTACCAGCTTCTTTTACTTCACAGGATCGAACTGGAATACATGTAGCTGTCTTTGAAACTCTTCTGTTAACAGAATTTTGTTGGGCGATTTCTGTCCATTTATAGATCTGGCCCATAGCAGATATTAATTGATCAATATTTTCATGAGGTATAATTACTGTATCTCTAACTTTATCATAGGTAGCGATAGGATCAATAAAATCAAATTCATAATTTAAATATCCGTCATCGGAAACTTTTGGAGTAACAAGGCTTTCACCAATTTCGTTTGTGCCTGGGATATAATACGGTATTTTTGGGAAAGTATCTGATGCGCGAAACGCAGAAACAATTAGGTTGGAATTATTTGGTTTGATTGGTGTACTAAATTTCTTTGAAAGTACATTTTGTAATAGCACTTTCTGACTTTGTAGCGCTTTAATTTCTTTATCGATGACATTTAATACCCGGTCTTTCAAAGTTTTAGGCTGGTCATCAATTACTTCTCGAATGGCCAGATACATTACAACAGATGCTTGTATGTCGTTCATAAACCTTTGTGCCTCATCTGGAGAGTTTGTGTTCTCGAAGCGTGAGAGATTAAATTTTTTGATGTTTGTTAAGTCGTTGGAGTTGTTTGCAATACTTTCGTCATTTATTTTTACTTTTGGTTCAACTTTAATATTTACAGTTGTGTCGATTGCTAAATTAACATTGTTTGAGACTGTTTCGAGTGATCTAATCTTAGTAAGAGTATTTATAGCGGCAACCATACTTGAAGCTGAATAACCATTTTCAATTGAAAAATCTTCAATTGCAGATCTAGTACTTTTCCCATATTCACCATCAATTGTAGAACTGTAGTAACCATTCTCTTTCAATATTTTTTGAATACTTTTCCTGGTCATAATTGAATAAGTATTAAACTGTATTCTTATGTAATCCGTTTGAGATTTTACTGTTTGTTTTATATTTGTTGATTTGCTTGAGGTAGATGTGCGCGTAAGTTTGAAAGGCGTCGCAGGAAAAACACTTTGTTTTTTGCTATATAACCAAAGTTTCTTATTTAACTTACCAGTGATACTATTGGATGAGATTGATGCAGCAGCATTTGATTGTTTAACTGTTAACTTAATTAAGCCGTCACTTTGTACTTTTCCTAGAATACTACCATTATGATATGATTTACATAGACCAGTCCCATGCATTAGATTATTAATTATTTTTCCAGTAACATTTCCATTTGAAATCTGTAGTTTTATCTCTAATGGCAAACTAGCACATTTTGATACTCCACTATAATAACCACCTTTTTTCATGTTAAAGTTTAACTTAGCCGAATATTTACCATCCCATTCGCCAGCATTTGCTAATCCTGATATAGACGCTGAAAATAATATTATTGTAGCAAGAGATTTGATGGCTTTGAAAAATAGCATATTTTACTCATATCGTTTAGATTCAATCTGATACTAAAATAGTGGCTTAATTAAAGATTTCAAGAGTATTTTTTTTATATATAATATATAGAACTGTTTTACATGGCTCCTGATGCTAGGCATTGTCAGACAAACTTGACGTCCCATTGGTTGGTGCTTAATTTTTATGAATGACAACACAAAACCCATTTAAGTACTTCAAAACGTCTCCCAAAATCATCCGCTTAGCAGTTATGTATTACGTGCGTTACCCGCTGAGTTTCCGCCAAGTTGAAGATATCTTGCATGAACGCGGCATTGATATATCTCACGAAACTGTACGGTTCTGGGTTGATAGGTTTGGTTCAAAATTTGCTAAGGAAAT
>ENA-OQVM01004216-OQVM01004216.1-marine-metagenome-genome-assembly--contig:-NODE-4216-length-14814-cov-10.421117_pt1 | contig 14814 bp, 18 predicted proteins | sample MGYA00237776_ERZ505498 | MGnify/ENA primary metagenome ERZ505498 (study PRJEB26159, sample SAMN06265151) | marine metagenome | isolation source: Helgoland LTER site | place: Germany:Helgoland, sampling... | reverse complement strand
TGCCGCTTTAGCTCAGTTGGTAGAGCACCCGCCTTGTAAGCGGTAGGTCGTCAGTTCGAATCCGACAAGCGGCACCATGCACCGCAGATGCACGACTTTTTTATGCCCTGAACAAGCTGTTCAGAAAGCTAGTGCTGTCGACGTATTCGAACGCGCTGGCTGTTGCCTCTTGCAAAAGCTGTTCCAGCGATGGGCTGCTGGCCTGATCATCTTTTTGGATTGTGACGACAAGCTCGGCTTTGGCAGGCGCCGCTGGTGGCATTGCCAATTCTGACAATCAGATCAGGACTGCGTTTTCTTCCGCCATGGTCAAGACGGGCATCTGGATGGTCGCCGTGTCGGTGTCGGCCATGGTGCTAGCTTGCTGAACGGTGCGGCCCAAGTCTGCCGAGACAGTGGCGCAGGCTGACGCCAGTTTAGCCAAGGGCTGGGTGTCAGAGCCAAACAGCCACGCGTTTCGGGCAATGGTCTTTGGGCTACTGCCTGCGTCGCGCACGAGCAGGCCTTGTGCGTCGATGAGCTTCAGGCCCTGATCTGCCCCTTTTGTCGTCGTCGCCCTTAAGCCCCGTTTTGGTGTGCCAATGGGGGCTCACTGTACTGCCCAACAATCTCAACGTTATTGTCGCTACCCTCGGGCTCGAAGTAACCCTCCTCCGGTGGCGGCTCCAAGGGCTCGAAGTACTCCTCCCCCGGCGGCGGAATCCACTCACCACCCGGCGGTACGTAATCCGGCGGTGGGTTCGGTGGCATCCAACCAGGGTCCGGCATGAAGCTGCCATCCCCATCGGGCAACATGCCAACCGGCACGTCTCGTGGTGCGGGCGCCAAATTGCCACTGGAATCCAGCACCATGATCTCGCCGTATTGGTTCACGAGCTGACCACTCGCATCCTTATTTAATGGACCTTGGCCGCTGTTTTGCGCTTTGTCAACGAGATCGTCTAGCTCCCCACCCGATGGTAAGGGCGGCGGCACATAAGCTCCGGGCATAGATGGTGGCATCCAATCAGGGTCCGGCATGAAGCTGCCATTCCCATCGGGCAACATGCCAACCGGCACGTCTCGTGGTGCGGGCGCCAAATTACCGCTGGAATCCAGCACCATGATCTCGCCGTACTGGTTAAGGATTTGCCCTTTGGAGTCCGTGATTAGTGGCCCCTGCCCGCTGTTTTGGGCCCGGTCAACCAGCTCGTCCAGCTCTGCGCCGGTCGGTAAGGGTGGCGGCACAAATTCCACGGGCTCGGCGGGTGGCGGGGGCGGCGCAACAGTTGTCAACCACGCATTGAAGTCATTGTCTGCGCCAAACTTTTGCACAACCTGCTCGATCTGCTCAGGCGACAGGCCTGCGGTGATGGTAGCCAAATCGCCATTGCCAAACAGGCCAACCAGCTCCGCGCCGTTTGCCGCATTTACCATGCGGCTGAAATCAAGGGCATTGTCAGGTACGGGCACCGGCGAGGCCTCGGGCACAGGAGCTGCCTGTACCGGGGCGGCGTTTGCAGCGACTTCACCGACAAACTTGTTAAAATCGGAATCAGCGCTGAACTTTTCAACAATGGCGGCCGCCTCGGCTCCGGAAAGTTCGGCGGCTATGGCGTCTAAGCCCAAGCTGTTGATCAGGTCAACCAGTTCTTTACCATTGCTTGCGTTCGATAAATTTTCGAATAAATCACTCATGGGGCCACCTTGGCAAATAAATAAGGGTTTGTCTTAGACAATGGATTATTATCTTTTTGATCTCTTTGTCAATAGATATGGTTGCGAGGCGACAAGGATGTCTCCTGCTTACTTCTCGTGTAGGCTGTACTGTTAAAAGTTGAGGTGAATTTGCCAAGAATTACATTTGAGATTGAAGCCCTCGACCAGCTAATCGAGCTTGACATTGGTCACTACCGGTCGGTGCATTCCGATTTACGGAGGCACTCCGACGACGCCCTGCGCGAGCACTATGCCTTGTATGGGTACGCTGAGGGACGATTCAGTCATGCGGAGGCGATCCGCGAAAACTTTGTAAAGGGCTTGCGCGGCCTAAAAGCCCTTGAAATAGGGCCCTTTGTTAACCCCGCGCTAACTCATCTAGGGGTCAAATACCTCGATGTTCTGAACAGCGAACAGCTGCGACAGCGCGCCATTGAGCACGGGTTGTCGACCAAGAACTTACCAGTGATCGACTTCGTCTCTGCCGATGGCAGTTTGGAGGTGGTTGATGAGTCTTTTGAGTTGGTGTTTTCATCGCACAACTTGGAGCACCAACCTGACTTGATCCATCACCTGAATCAAGTCTCGTCAAAGCTGTTGGACGGCGGGTGTTTTGCGATGTTGGTGCCAAACGCGCGGTATTGTTTCGACGCAGACTTACCGTTAACCAAAATATCCGATATTTTCAATGCCCACCTCGACCGCCGGGCGCGGCACACCCTTGGGAGCATCATCGAACACCGCGCATTGACAACACACAATGACCCGGCATTGCACTGGAGAGGCAGCCAAACGGCGCCGACTTACCAAAGGCTTGACCCTAACCGCATTCAGGCCGCCATCACGGAGTATGAGGGAGCTGATGGAGCATACGTTGACGTCCACAGCTGGCAGTTCGAGCCGCACACACTATCGGATATTCTGCGTACGCTAATTCAATTGGGTGTCATCCAGTTTTCAGAAGTTCAATGCTGGGGCCCAATCTATGGCCGGAATGAATTCGCCGTGAAGTTGTTTAAGTGAGCAACACCACGATCACGGTCGATAACCCCCACTCGATTGAGCCTCGAACGCTAATCTATTACCCCAGTGTTGGTGGCACCCACCGTGCCTCTGCCGTGTTTACTGTAGAGGCACCGCATACACTATCAATACATTACTCGACAACCCGCTTGGGGAGTCTACGGCGCCAATAGTGGACGATCAAATCGCCCGAATCAGCGCCTTAGAAGCCCGTCAGGGCGCATCTGAAACCGAGGAAGCATTCATCCGTAAGGGCCGCGCGTTGTTAGGAAGCGGGATTATGTTTGGGGGATGAAGTCGGACGATCAACCTCAGACGATCCACAACACATTAGCCCCAGCCATCCCCGCGTCTGCGAAGCCCACAATCTCAACTACCTCTTCGTCGCTACCAAGGTGCAGGTAAGCGCCGTCTAGCGGTATCCAACCCATGGATTCGGCCTCAATCTCTGCAAGCTCGCGCAGAAAGTCGTTTTGTATTTGATCGTAGCTTGGCTGACTCAGGTGGGCATTGCCTATACATCGTCCAAACACGCTTGCGCGACCTGGCTATCGGTGTAGGTAGCTACCCGCATGTGGGTAGCGAGGATGGCGTGGTCGAGATTGTGGGCTTGGCAGACTCGGGGATAGCTGGGGCTAATGAGTTGAGGCTGTTGTAGTTTGCCGTTTGAAGAAGGTTTCAAGGTAAGTGGCGCTATCCAAATGCCCCAGCGCCTTCTCTGTGGCTGATGAGATGGTCTGCTTTAATGGGTTGGGCTTTACTTGCGGTTCGATCACAGCCTCTGTTGGTGCGTGCAGGACGCACAAGTTTTCAGCGGCTTGTGGCAAGGGTGCCTCGATCAAGTTTGGCTCAATCACTTTCCCTGGTTGCCTCCAATAATAGGTAGAGCCTGCGGCAAATTGCTCCAACCCTTTAATGTCGACGCCGCTTAAGTTACCTGTTGGCCCGACGGTGTCGGTCTCTGCCAATTCCTGGATGGGGGTGGACGGTTTTGGCTCTTGGGCGGCCGTGAGTGTGCTTGCAAAGGTAGCAGTGGCTGTTTTGTGAGCCTGTGCTCTTACCAGCTCCCATAGGGGATTGTTAGATAGTGTATTGTCTGCGCGCATGTTATTTCTCCGATACTCGGAGTAAGCACAAACAGTGCCAGTGCCGCATCCGGCGAGAATTTGCCGGTGGAAGCGTTGAATCACCACCAGTAATCGAGCACCGCCAGGAAGTTGCTTAGAATGCCGTTGCGTCTGGCGGTATTCCGGTAAGCCACGGGGCATCGATTCTGGCGGCGCTAGGTGCTTTATCTAAGCTAGTTGAGATGGCCGACTGGTGGACGATCTAATCGCCTGAATCCGCGCCTTAGAAGCCCGTCAGGGGACGTCTGGAGGGGTTGTATGAGCCTACATTTAAGCAAGCGACTTGCGACATTAGAACAAGCCTCAAAAGTCCCTCAGACTATCTTTGTTCGCTGGATGACCGATGAGCTAAACACCCTCCAAGCGGGGGCCAGAGGATTCAGCGGGAGCCTGATGAACCCGAAGAAGCATTCATCCGTAGGGGCCGTGCGTTGGCAGAAGGCGGGATTATGTTTGGTCAGTGAATCACACGATCCACAACACGTTAGCCCCAGCCATCCCCGCGTCTGCCAAGCCCACAATCTCAACTACCTCTTCGTCGCTACCAAGGTGCAGGTAAGCGCCTTCGTCCAGAGGTATCCAACCCATGGATTCGGCTTCGATTTCCGCTAGCTCGCGCAGAAAATCGGCTTGTAGTTGGTCGTGGTTAGGCTGGCTCATGTGGGCATTGCCAATACATCGTCCAAACACGCTTGGGCAGCTTGGCTATCGGGGTAACTGGCAACCAGCATATGTGCTGATATTTGAGCCTCGGTGCGCTTTCCCTTCTCAATTAAGCGTTTGAGCGCATCTAACGACATGGGCAGGGGTTCACTCAGCATCAGCTCAAGCTGCTCTAGTCGCTCTGGCTCAAGGCCCAGATCACTAGCTTTTGTGAGTAACTCCCGCGCCTTGACGACGTCATCCAACATGTGATGCACGGCGATCAATTTGAGCCAATATTGAACATTTCGAGGGTCACCCTCGTGTGCCAGCCTCAAATGGGCCACTGCCGCGTGGGGACTGCCTGAGCGCGCCAGTGCCTCACCCAATAAGCCATTCACCAAAGGATGCTTGGGCATCACGCGCAGCAACCTACGGTACAGCTTTAAAGCCTCATCGATGCGCCCAACCACCATGCTGTGCTGGGCTTTGGCTAGTGTTTGGGAAATAGACACGAGGCAGTAGGCGAAAAAAGAGGCGAAAGGCCCCAAAAGGCAAAGGAGGAGGTGCTTACTTCGCCTCAGGCAGAGCGGCTTTTAATGCATTTGCATAGGCGATACGAGCGGTTTGCAGAGCAGCTGCTTGGCCTTGCAGGCGCTTTAACTCTCCATCTACGAACTGAAGGCTGGCCAGTTGGGCTTGGGCCTCGTCTGAGAATGTGGTGATGTCGTACTCTTTATCGTCAATTGTGATGTTCAGCATGTTTGTTTCCTTTCGTTAATAAAAAACCCCGCCCCCTCGTGAGGGGCGGGGCGTAGCCTAAAAGAGCGTTTAGCTTATTGATTAAGCAGTGGCGAGGATCAGGTCGCCAGAAGTGATACTAAACTCACCTGCCGCCAGCGTGCCAGTCTGAATACCAGTCAACGACACCGCAAACTCACCTGATTCAATGATTCTGTCACCGTCGGTGTCTTGATAAATATGAACCACGGTTGCGCTAGAAATATCGACAAAGAAGTCAAAAGCATTTGTTACTGTCGTTGTACCAAGAACCACATCAACAGATCCTGCTGTAACTGCGGTCGCCGATACTTCAGTATCAAACTCAACAGAGGAGCCTGCAGTCGCACTCAGGGCGGCACCGTCCAAATTATCGATTGTGTCAGTCAACGTTGCACTGATACCGGACGTTGATGTATCGGATACTGAGTCGCCTGCAGCATAAACAAACTTCATACCATCGCGTGCAACATTACCCAACATGTTTGCTGTAATCGCGTCCGCCCCTGCACCAGCAGTAACAACTGTAACTGCCGCTCCACCAGTTTTATCCGTCAACGTAATAATATCGTTGCCAGCACCTGTCGTGAGTTGATTGCCGCCTACGACGTTGTCTGTCAGGGTGTCAATACCAGCACTACCTGTGTAGGCAAAAGCATTGGTAGCAAGGGCTGCTGCGTTAAACGTCACGGTTCCAGTTAAGTCGCCGAAGTTTACCGAGCCATTTGTACCCATATCAACCGCGCCTGTAATGATGTCAACATCACCGGCACCACGAGCTGTCAAAGTAGACAACCCAGTGATGTTGTTCAGAGCGTCAGCATCAAAGTCATCAACTGCAATGATATTGATCGTTTCAACTCCGGCAATAGTCCAATCAGCACCGTCCGTAGCGGCCGCGATCAGGGTTTCGGAAGTCGTAGTGTCACCATCAGAAATTGTGATGTTTAGCACATCATTTGAACCAACTGTAGTGGCGCCTTTTACGCCAATTGTCGCCGCATCATTGAAATCAACGAAAGTAACCGCTGCAGCCTGTGCCACGGTCAAATCCGTAGCAGAAGTGGCTGCTGCACTCGCATCAACAATCTCAATAGCTGTAATTGTAGAACCAGTCGCCATATCCAAATCCAAGCTTTGACCATCGGCCAACCGCAGGATTTCGAAATTGGTGTATTGCGCACCTTCGGTTATGACGTTCATGTGTGCAGATGCAGCTAATATCAACCTGTCGCCTGTACCCTCGCCAGCGTTAACCGTACCAGTAATAGCACCTGCGCCAGTTGTAATGCTGTCATCACCAGCGCCGCCAGTGAGACCAGTAGAAGCTGTCGCAGACATAGTTGCAGAAATGCCACCAACCGTTAGGCCGGCCGCGTTGACAGTTGTAAAGTCCGAATCAAGCGTACCCAAAACTACCGCAGCCCTTGCAGCAGTTGTAGCGGCAGCAGCAACGTTTGCAGCGCCACCGGCAATCGTCAAGGTATCAGAAGGCGTAGCATTGTTGCCAATAGCTAAACTGCTCATAGACAAAGCCGTAGTAGCGTTGATGTTGACGGCGGTGACTACAGCAGAGGAGGTAGACACGGCACCGACTGAGTTCGACGCTCCAGTGGAGTTGATGGTTAAGGTCGTTAAACCAGCGCCGTTATACGCTACGGCGCCTGTACCAACAGTACCGCTATCGATGTTGAGCGTGCCAGATGTCGCAGTAGCTGCTACACCAGCTGTTAACGCACCGTTTGTAACTCCTGCATTACCTTTGATATTTACGATTGTGTCGGCAGCCATGTTGGACAAAGTCACGTCTTGCGTAGACCTATCAACTGTCACTTCCGTCTCTCCAGCGAAGGAGCCGAAGTCATAAGTACTTGCGCCACTCGCATTAACGTCTTTGATGACAAACTTTTCGAATCCGCTGATTGCCGCGGCCGTGAAGCTACCTGCTGCGTTAGCGCCTTCAACGACCAAGGACAGGGTATCAATTCCTTCGCCGCCGTTAATTGAATCTGCGCCCGTTAATGTCGAATTGCCAACTGTGGCGGTCGTTGTGTTGATATAAGCGCTGAACTGGTCAGCACCAGTTGTACCAGTCATTGTCTCTGAACTAGTAGTGAGTGGCCAAGTTACGTGCTGGCGTAAGCCATTGATTTAATTGAAGTTTTTTGCGTTTATCGTGGGATTTTTTGATACATCCTGTATCCATCCTGATATTTATTGATTCAATGCTGTTTGATCTTGCTATCCGTCAAGCCTAAGTGCTTGAATCTGAAGCATTTTTTCAGCCTGTTGCTGGGATTAAGTACCTGCGGCCCTCCTGAGATGCCTTCATTCGCCTTTATTCATAAGGCCGCTTATCTGCTCCATGACCTTCTTGGGCGCCTCTATTTCCTTGCGGTTCATCTCATCGAACTGGGGCTGCAAGGCCACATTCTTGACCACCATGGTGAAGCCTCTTTCTGGGTGATGGTCAGAAAACTCAACCCCAGATTTGCGCAGAGCATCTTTGATCTTCTCGGCAGTATCCAGCTTGGGCTGCATGCTGAAAGATTCGATCCGAGCCACGGTAGGTCTAGCGATGCCTGCCCTTTTGGCCAATTCCGTTTGGCTCCAGCCGAGCACGGTCCTTCCGGCCTTGATCTGAACAGCAAAGCGAAAAACATTTTCTTGCATCATTCAAGACTTTCATGATACAATTTGTAGCGTAACAGTATCAAAGAATATCCTTCATGGCTCAAATTTCTCTTACCCAAGCGTTTGTCAATACCGCAGTATGCCCAAGCGACCAAACCAAGCAGGAAATTACCGATAAAGCATGCAAAGGTCTGGTACTTGAAGTGAGGCAAAGCGGAGGCAAAACATATTATCTAAGATACACAAACCATCGCGGGAAACAGCGGCAGTATCGTATCGGTAACGCTACAGTTTTAACATTGTCTCAAGCCAGATGCAAATCAAAACTAGCGCTAAATCAGGCTGCCTTGGGCCAAGACCCCTGCGAGGAGAAGGAGCAGACCAAGCAAGTCCCCACCTTCGCCGATTTCATTGCCGACCAGTACATGCCGTACATCAAGTCATACAAGCGGTCGTGGGACACCGATGTCAGCCTGCTCAAGAACCACCTGCTGCCCCGGTTCGGCAAGAGGTACATGGATGAGATCACCCGGCAGGACATCGTGAAGATGCATGCTGACCGCAAAGCCTCAGGAGCAGCAGCAGGCTCGGCTAATCGGCTTTTGATCATGATGCGGTACATCTTCAATCTGGCCCTCAAGTGGGAAGTGCCGGGCATCAAGACTAATCCTTGCAAGGGCATCCCGCTGATGGAGGAGAACAACAAGATGGAGCGGTACTTGTCCGTGGAGGAGGCCCAGCGCCTGTATGAGGCCGTGTGCAAGAGCGAGAACACCATGCTCAAGTTCATCGTGCCCATGTTGATCCTCACAGGCGCCCGTAAAAGAGAGGTATTGGATGCCCGATGGACTGACTTTGACCTGTCGCGCCGCGCATGGCGCATACCCATCACCAAGTCGGGCAAGGCTCGTCATGTGCCTCTGTCAGACGGAGCTTTGACCTTGTTGGCCACAATGCCCCGCAAGTCCGACTGTGAATGGGCGTTTGCCAACCCTGAGACCGGCAAGCCCTATGTGAGCATCTTCTATGCGTGGAACACAGCGCGTAAGAGCATCGGATTGTCGGATGTGCGGATGCACGATTTGAGGCATTCCTTTGCCAGCCTGCTGATCAACTCAGGGCGCACCTTGTACGAGGTCCAGCACATCCTCGGGCACACGCAGGTGAAGACTACCCAGCGCTATGCCCACCTCAGTCAAGACACCCTGTTGGCAGCGGCCAACGCAGCCACTGTGGCTGTGGGTGCAGTCATGCTGCCACGCGTCATGGTGGCCTCAGTATCGGCCTTGCCTGCGGCTTTGAAGGCTTAGTAAGCGGAGACCCCGAATTTCAACCCTGTGGCTTTGAGGACGGCACTGAGCGTTCTAATGGTTGGGTTACCACGGGTTGAGAGTGTGCGGTACAGGGTCTCGCGTGAGAGGTGCGCCTTCTCTGCAATGTCGGCCATGCCGCCGCGGGCTTCCACGACCTTTCTGAGCGCCGTCAGGTATGTCTTTGGATCGTCATCTTCGCTTGCTGCATTGAGGTACTCCGCTGCGAACTCTGCGTCTTTGAGTTGCTCAAAGAGCCAGTCGTCATGTTTCACGGTTGCGGTCATTTCTTTCCCCTTTGCTGCCATTCTTTCCATCGTTCAATCGCCCTGCTAATGTCTGTCGACTGGCCTCGCTTATCGCCACCGTCACACAGTAAGATAACCCGCTTGCCTTCAATGGCGTAGTAGACCCGGTAGCCCGGGCCCCAATCAATACGCAGTTCCCAGACGCCGTCACCCACAGGTTTGCCGTCCCCAAAATTGCCATTGTTCAGCCGAATCAGACGAGCGGCAACCCGGGCTTTGGCCTGTCGGTCTCCCAACCCATCAAGCCAGCGGGCAAATAGGTCTTGCCCATCAGGACTAGAGTAGTGCCTCAATTCGTACACGCCCTTATTGTAGCTTGAAGGCTACAAATCAACAACTCCTCTTTTCCCACCATGCGCCTTGTCAGCGGCTTTGACCTGCTCGGCAAAACGTGGGCCCCCCACCCCTTGTCAATTTCTGGAAACCTGACCCCCACCGTACCCCCACCCCCCTAATTTGGAAGAAGGAGTCCCGTGACACCTATGAACTGTGTTTCACACGTTCAGGGATCATTTTTTGAAACATGGCCTGAAGTTCGGGGTAAACCTCACCCATGCGATCTGGTCGGCGACCACGTGTTCGAGTTCCGTTGAGGAGGCCAATGGCGAAGCCGATTGATTCGAGTACTGCCAACTTCGCACTGACTATACTGCGCTCATGCCGAATGGCTATCGTGTCCTCTCCATGGATAGTCTTGGCGGCTGCACAGCGCAGACGTCCCTCGATGGTCTTTGGACCACTGGACTTTCGCCCACCATGGAAGCGGCATCGACTTTTATTTTTTGCAGCGGGGGCCTTGCATCTCTCTTTGGTCCGACGGGATGTTCCCTCGCACTGTTTGCAGGCAATGCGTCCACCTGCCGTTAAGAATGTTGTCATAGTTAATCCTCTAATGTTACGTTTGTAAAGTGTTGGACACGCCCAAACACTGGGTGAGGCCCTCAAGCAGACAAGCTGCGAATAATTTCCACTGGTGTCCTTGTTCCAGAAGTGAGGGTTGTGAGGGTTTAGGTGGGTTTCCATAAAGTTCTCCATAGATACCCCTTGTGCGCGATTTTTATAAAAAAGCATGCTAACCCTCACAACCCTCACACTTTGCTCACATAAACAGGAAAGGTGGCTGCAGTAATGCCAAGCCAACCCATACGGCCTTAGCCCCCGTCCGCTTTCCAAAACCACGCTCGGATAATCTGCGGCCCAGCAAGGTCTGACTGCTTGCATGGTGGCCATTGGCTCTGCACCAGTTCGCGTAGTCAGAATAAAGTGCAGAAGATGCAGTAGTAGCCTTTGGGTCAACAGCGCATTTTTCCGTCAACCACTGGCCAATGATGTCGGATTCCGAATGGTAGGCGGCGACTTCTTTTTTCATGGCGTCTGGAACTATCAACCGTTTGTTTTGCTGCCATGACAACGCACCTTTAAGCGCCCAATTCAAGATGCCGCTCAGCTCAGACTTGAGCTTGGTTACTAAATCCGGATCTTGTTCACTCCCTGCAAAAGAGCGGTTGAACGGCAACAAATGCAGCCGACGCCAGATGCCTGAGTCTGTTCCGCGAATGACTGGTTTGTGGTTACCGACCATGGCGATTTTGAACCTAGGTTGGAACTCAAATAAGTGTCCGTATTTATGAGCAGCAGCAATGACCTCGCCACCAGTCAATTCCTTGATGATGCTTTCTGCCAGCCTTTGGCCATCTGCTGTTTCATTCGCCAAAACAAATCTTGCACCAGCTAGACGAGCCAACAAATACGACTTTGGCCCCTCGTTGCCATTGAGCATGAACGTGTCGATCGGCGCAGCTACTGCGTAAGAGCCAAACAACTCTGTCAGAACCGAGAACAGAACAGACTTACCGTTTGCACCCAAACCAAAGCCAAAGAGCACCTGTTGCTCAGTAGTCAAACCAGTCAGGCAGTAACCCACATACTGTTGAAGATAGTCAATCAGTGGTTGGTCTTCTTGGAAAACCTGTTGCAAAAACGCTTCCCACTGTGGGCATTGCGCGGAAGGGTCGTATTTACAGCCGACGCTTTTGGTGATTAGATGCTCTGGCGTCAGGTCAAAGACCATACCGGTTCTGAGATCAATGCATTGGCCTTTCTTGACCCCAAGTAGCAGCGGATTGGCATCAAGGTCATTAGCGTGGATTTGAACGCTTGGCTGACCCTTTAACAGCGTTACCGCATTTATCAAACTTGCCGCATTGAGTGACTTGATGACGTGATTCATAAATCGCTTCATATCATCAGGGGACAACTGGTTCAAACCTGCCCGCCCCATGTCTCGAATCGCTAACTCAGCTAGGCGAAGCATCTCTGCATCTGTTCGTTTATTCCAACCAATTTTTTCGTCGAAGTGAATCCAGTACCCGTGCTCATAGACATGCCTTGCACGGCCTTGAAGCCAACCATTGAGCCATGCTGCGTTCCCGGAATCAGTCGGATCAAAAACCGGCACGAGTTCACTGACACTAGAAGAAGTCATCACAGTTGATTGAGCATGCCCAGCACTGATGGCTTGAAGCTGGCCTTTGTTTGCCGCAAACTTTTGAGCCGCATGGATAGGGCTAGATGCCTTACCTTGATATGAGCACAAGCTACAGGCGTTGCTGCAATCTGGATTCAAAGCAGCAATACGTTCACAAGTTGTAGGGCCAGTGTTGGCGCCTTGCTTCTCAGCCAATTTTTCACTGACTTCATCTGAGTCATAGTCTGGGTAAGCACTTGACCATATTTGCGCTGCGTCTTCTGGATTGAGGGTGAACTTGGCTGTATTCACAATCCCAAGGCTCCAAGACTCTTCCGTTTCTCCACCTGCGGCTGCAAGTAAGCGTATGGCCGGACAAGCCGCTTCGACATCTTGCCGGCTAGGTGATGGTGGGTTTACGAAAATTTGAATGTTCGACGTTGCATCACGTAAATATGTAGGAACAGGGAAAGCAAGCGGGCTTTGCACGGCAGTAGTTGCGAATCTTCGCGTCGGCGCAACTGGTGTGTGATTTGGCCTTAGGCTTTGGATCACCGACTGGATCATTTGGTGTGTGACTTTGTTATGCATATATCCTCGCTACTCGGTAAGGATGGTTTGTGATTTCAGTTCCACGGCGGGCCAATGTGCCGGGTATTTTGGTGACTCTGCTGGGGTTTGATACGCTTGTATCCACGCTGAAGCCGTTGCTTGAAAACGTAGACTTCAAGATGTGCAGCAGTTCACGGACATCTTTTGTGATCTCGTCGGTATTTGGCAGATCGTCCAGCGGGTAAACCAAGTGGTGACCGTTCCCGGACATCACCCTTATGGGTTCAGGCCATCCAAGATCAACAAAGTACCCTTTGATTTGCTCCGCAAGTAATCGGGCCTCTTCAATCTGCGTATCCGATGCCGGATGCTCCTTGCCTTGGTCACGGTCTATGTCAATCAGCAGTCGTCGTCGGAATGTGACGTCAACGTCCGCAGCCGCAGCACTTTGACGAAGACCTGACCGAAGCGGGTTCAATGTCGCATACATGTTGTACCCACGCTGGTTCATCTGGGTCACATGAGCTTCAACCGCCTCACGGAATGCCGCCAAGTCTGGGTAATCTGTCGATTCAAAGAAGCGCGAAAGCGTAGGCTGCGAAGAGCCGATACCTTTTGGCCAGATGGAACGAACCTCTAGATTCAGTGATTCATCCTCTGGGAACAAAGTCCACATCTCGTCGACGTAGAGTTGGGGGAAGATCATTGAGCTCATGCCGCACCAACCTTTGGATCTTGCATTTTTTGGTGCATGCACTGCAGGCCGTCTAGAACCGTCTGAGCTTCTGGCATTTTGATTCCCTGCTCATACAGACTTGATAGTGCTTGAAGCATTTTTCCCTCCGCCGTAGCGAGGTCAACATCAAGGGCTTGAACATACCGACCATCTGCGGTTTTCATCTCATCGACGGCAACGCCAAGGTAGCCAGCATTGATAACGGCAGCAGCAATTTTGATGATTGGGTGAAGATCATCCGTCTGAGCAATGTCCTCAAGTTCCGCAATGGTGACTTCGTCAGAGCGACTCAGGTGCATAACAATTGAGTTACTCATGGCGGCCCCCTTTGTCGGCGCGTGCCAACAGCCAGTTGTCAATGTCTCCCTGTAGCCAGCCTGCGGCACGACCTCCGGGGGCGATCTTGAACGGTGAGGGGAATCTCCCAGCTTGAACCATTGCGTAAATGGTGCTGGGTTGCAGTGCGACCTTGTCGGTCAACTCCTGCATGCGGACGATCCGCAGTTTGTTGAGATATGCATCCATGTCTATTGCCCTTTCTTAAGGCTTTGTTGAACATGGGTGCCAGCTTAATTTCCGCCGGACGGGAGACGATTTACTCTCTGTTTTTTAATTGCGCTCTCCACCAATCATCGCTGCGGCGCAGTTCTGAAAGTGGCTCGAACACGGGGTGATTCTTCAGGTATTGGTTCAGCTTGCTTCCGGGGTCATCAAGTTCACGAGCAATCCATGCCCGAAACCCCTTTTTGTTGATATGTTCGGGGGCCACATTGGCAACAACTTGTTCTCCGTAGAAAACAGCAAGGGCAGGAAACGCTTCTTGTGCGAGGTTTTTCAATTCCGAATGCGAAGTGGCATTCCCCACAGGTTTTGTGGCTTGCAGATGTCGTTTGAATTGCTTCAAAGTATTGTGGTGCATCAGCCTGCGGGCTTTACCGAGCGGTAGGAGCGAGGACAAGCCTTTAGTGTGTCCGGTTTCTATCGCCTCAGCAGTAAGATCTAGCAACCAATTTCCAGAGGACGTTTTCTTTCCTGTGATCTTGTTCACCAGACTACGCGTGCCGTATTGGACTTTGTTAGACATGGTCAGAATTTTGCGCTTTGTGCACAGCAACTGCAAGCTCAATTCATCAAGGCGGTTTCATGACCTGTAAAGATGTTTGTGGGTATTTGCGCACCCGTAACACCACCACCGTGGCACCACCCTAAATGCCAAACAGGAGTCCCAGATTCAGGTTACACACGGTTTCGGGCGAACGACCTCACGCTCCAACCCACCCTCGCTACCCCATTACACCAGCGGCTCCCCCTGCCGCTGCACCCGCAGCAAACAGTCTTGTGCGGCGGCACTGTCTGGGTAGTCGTTCACCATCATCCGCGCCGCAATCTCGGCGTTGACTCATTGTTGTTGGCCCAGCGCTCGGCGTGAAAACAAAAAAGCCCCGCATCAGCGAGGCCTGTGGTGCCGCTTGTCGGATTCGAACTGACGACCTACCGCTTACAAGGCGGGTGCTCTACCAACTGAGCTAAAGCGGCA
>ENA-OQVM01004213-OQVM01004213.1-marine-metagenome-genome-assembly--contig:-NODE-4213-length-14815-cov-31.405686_pt1 | contig 14815 bp, 17 predicted proteins | sample MGYA00237776_ERZ505498 | MGnify/ENA primary metagenome ERZ505498 (study PRJEB26159, sample SAMN06265151) | marine metagenome | isolation source: Helgoland LTER site | place: Germany:Helgoland, sampling... | reverse complement strand
GGCTCACCACTATCTTCTGATTGCCGTGCTTCACGGTTCAAACGCAGCTTGAGAGCCATAGCGTCAGAGAAGTCTGAGTCATACTTTGAGAGTGTCATGTGTATCTCCGCTTTAGTGCTTTAAGCGTGATGCCAAGGCGCACAAGTTGGTTATTAAATGCCTGAATAATGGTTACCCGTATGTTAGGCTGAAAGCAACAATGGCTACGGGGTTGAGTAGCTGGATGACTCAAGCCGACAACGCCTGAGTAAAGCAAGGTTAAAACTATTTGCGGGTCACAGCGTGAAATGTCAGTCTGAACGTGATACTTATGGGGATGGTAAGATGCGTAAGGACTTCATGGCTGGGCTTGTTTGCATTGGTTTATCGGTACCAATAGGTGCAAACGCTCTTACACGATATACATGCCAAGGTGAGATTGGAAATGGTGCAACGCCTTCATCCTCTGCCTACAAGTTCTATGGAAATAAAACCGTGGATATGGGTATCGAATGCAGCCTGTATCAGAGGTACATTGGCGCCAATTGCTCTGGTTACCTTGAAGATGGCATCAGTAAGTTCGGTTACTTTATAGGTGATGAGTGGACATTCTCAGGCGTAATGGGCATGTTCAATGAGACCACTGGCTATCTCTTCTATCAGAAGAAGGATGGCGCAGTTGGGTCAAACCAAAATCAATCACAAAGATGGTTCTATGGTTGGTGTTCAAAGATATGATCTCAAATCCATCAAACGTCTTAGGGTGAGTGCCCATTCATGACAGTTATTCAACCTTACACAGCCGAATGCTCTGAATGTGGTTATTCTGAAATGAGAATGGGCCTGATGAGTCTGAACACTATGGTTGGAATTCCTGAGGGACTGATTGAAGAGTACCCTATCGGCTGCCCCAAGTGTGGCGATGAAGGATTTGATGTTTATGATGAGGATGACGAAGATGATTAAGCACCTCACCGTACTCATAGCGTTCCTGATGATGATTAGCTCTCAGGCGAGTGCTGCTACCAACGCTGAAACTATCCAGTACATATTCGATAAGCATGAGGCTGAATGTATTGCCGAACAATACGAAGTCCTGAATGCCAAAGAAGGTGAAACACCTGAGGTCACTGTCGATTTGAAACTGGATGATGATAACATCTACGAGATAACCATAGGCAGTGATGGTAAGACTGCCACTGTTATTCATGCTGAGTTTAGCTGCACTGGCATTGGATATTACTGGTGTGGGAACAGTAGTTGCGCATCTTACGTGATTGTCGATGGTGTGAGCTTCACTGCACGTGGAAAGCCTGTGTCAGTTGAGGTGAGCATCCGATTAACCCTCTATTTTGTTGCTAATTTTTACAAGTTTTCATGAAAAAATAGTAAGTTAACAATGCAAAAAAGAAAAGCGATGCAGCAAATGCGAGCGCAAACTTAGACGTACCCACATAGTCATAAAGCCAGCCAGCTATTGTTGGCGATACTGCAGCAAAGAAGAAATATATAGTTTGAAGAATACCCATTCCAAAGGCTCTACGATTTGCGGACATTGCCTGACCAGCAAGTGCTATAATTATTCCACCACCAGACATGCCAAATGCTCCAAATAGGAAACTAAATGTTAACCAAAAGCTGCCCAAAGGTAGAAGTAACAGCGATACAATTCCAATAAAACTGCTCACAAATACGATGACTTCGTGCAATGAAAATTTGTCCGCCAAAAAGCCACCTAATGGGATTGATAACATGATTAGAAAGCTGCAAAAACTGAGTGCCGCAGCAGCGGTCAGGGTCGACACGCCAATCTCTATAAGCGCCAAAAAAGCAAAACTGAGAAATACTAAATAGCCAGCGTTATAAAAAGCCCAGGATAATGCAGCCAAAATAGTCTTACGCCACTCCTCTTTTGAAAGTTTACTTTCCTGCTTAATTGGCTTGGAGTGAGGTTGGATGAGTTCTGGCGGTTTGTAGAGGGCGTAAAAAATAACGGCACTTCCTAGACAAAAAATACTCGCAGTGGATACTGCACCTCTCCAGCCAACCTCTAAGGAAACTAATGGATGGATAGCCTGACTTAAAGCAATGCCACCAGGCCAGCTTATTATTAAAATGCCCATAGCTGTTGCTAATTCACGCCCTTCAAACCAGTCTATCGTAACTTTACTGAAATACATCGTGGTCAATACGAAACCGACGCCACAAACAATTCTGCCAAGCGCCATTATGCTAAAATTATTGGAAGCTACCACTATCAAACCACCTCCACATAGGCACATTAGACCAAATGAAATGATTGACTTGTCTCTGAAGTAGCTTCCCAAATAACCACCAGGAAATGCCAAAAATAACCCAGGAAGCATAAATAGCCCAATCAACGAACCAAGCTGAAAGTTTGAAAGTCCTACGCCGCTGACTAAATCATGACCGACTGATCCTAAGCTTTGAAATTGGAAGCCCATAGATAATCTTGTCAGGAAAAGTAAGACAAGCATCGACCAAGGTTTATTAAGAACTTCACTCATATGAGACGGAACTTAATAGTGCCAATTAAAGCTGTCATTAACTCTTGGAGGATAGTGCGCATACTCAACTCCAATTTTTTGTTGATATGATTATTGTGAGGCAACTTGTAGTGAAAATCTATATCAAATGAGGGAGTGTTTTGGTCCCATAAACACCACAGCCCATGAGGTACGTCAGAGAGCCAGATGCCATAACTGCGGTGTGAAGAGGTGGGTATCAATTTCAAGCCAAACCGTGCTTATGCTCTCGCTGAGTAGCGTCAATTATTGAGCGCATAGATTCAGGCTACGCCAGTAATCCGATGCGAGTTCTCATTTGTCTGACAGCCCCGGATTTGGGCCTCTCGCAAGCTGTAGAAAATTTCACCGTTCAGCAATTCGTCTCGGAACCTGGCGTTGAAGCTTTCGCAGTATCCGTTTTTCCAAGGTGAACCTGGTTCGATGTAGGCCGTGGGGCACGCCACCTTCGCTGAACGTGCTTCTGTGACGTTATCGATCAAAAGCCAATAAATGTGGTCAAACCACAAATCTTGGCATAAATCCATTTTCGTGGTGGTCAATTTGCATCCAGCCAGGATTGGGAAAATGAGCGGGTATTAAAAAACTATTTCCATTAGCAACTTCATTCAAAATTTTAAGACGGCTTTCACGCGCTTGAACTGGATCGCTGCAAAATGCACTAGATATCTCTGGAAATGCTAACTGTAATGGTGAATGTACAATATCTCCCGCGAATACAGCACCTGGTCCATGCTTCGCCTTCAAACACATATGGCCTGGTGAGTGTCCCGGCGTCATCTCCAGGTGGAGGCCGGGTCCCAAATCCCAATCGCTTTCGACTAATTCCATCTTATCCGCTTCCATAATTGGTAGAACACTATCTCCAAAGGCGCCATGTTTATCATCGCCTAATTCGGCAGCTTCACTCCAATATGCATATTCATCTTTAGAACAAATATATCGAGCATTCTGGAATGTAGGCACCCATCTTCCATTAAGAAGTTTTGTATTCCACCCAACATGATCGGCATGTAAGTGCGTGCACATTACGATGTCGATATCATCAGGTTCCAGTCCCTCCGCCGCAAGCGCACTCAGCCAATTTGCACCATCGCGGTGATGCCAATCCTGCCAACTAGGGCGATCTTTATGCGCACCTACGCATGTATCGATGAGAATAGCCTTACCATTCAGCCTCAACAACCAAGACCTAATTTTTAGATGCAGTAACCCTGACGACAACATTTCAGGACCTATCCAGGTCATATTTTTTATTTCGTCAGGATTAGCCTCTGGAAAAATAGTACTCAACGGCACATCGAACCTTTCGATGTCAGTCAAAGCTGTAATTTGCAATTCACCGAGTTCAAGTTTACTCATATTGGTCCACCACAAGCTGCTTAATATATGTTGTTTTGTTTATTTTTTTCTCCAATCACAGCGCACGCTCCTGAAGTGAAAAACAAAATAAATATCGAAAAAATGAGTTTCAAAAATACTCTTTCATCTGTGGTAAAATGAGCCATGAAACCAAGGAAAACAATTACCACCCAAAAGAAAACAGATATTTTGAACTGCATATTATAAATCTCTCACATCATGGTTTACCGATACTTGTTCACAAAGATTGACTAACTATTAAATTTAATTTCAAGAAACCCTCTTTGCAGACCGCCAAAAAATCCCAAACATGATTAGTACTGCGCCAAAGATGAGCCATGCGATTTCATCAGCTAACGACAGGGGCAATAAGACGACAACTCCAGAAATCATTAAAAGAAATCTTTCAAACGACTTTAGCTCCACTTTCCAGAATCCAACTATACCGCTCGTGATTACAGCAACGCCTATCAGTGACTTAACAAACATAACTATGATCGAAGTAAATGAGCCGTTAAATAGTAATTCAGGAGTTGCAATAAAAATAAACGGAATCAAATACGCGGGCCATCCTATACGCACAGCTTCTAAAGCAGTTCGCATAGCATCAGCTTTCGCCAAGTTCGCTGCAACAAAGGCAGCAATAGCAACTGGAGGCGTCAACATCGAGAGCATACCAAAGTATAATACAAACAGATGTGCAGCCATCGGGTTGAGACCTAATTCTATTAAGGGTGGAGCAGCTAACGAAGCAAGTAGTAAATACACACCCACAGTTGGCAGCCCCATACCCATAACAATACAAACAACAGCAGTAACAATTAATAGAAGTAAAAGACTTGATTTCCCTAGCTGTACTAAGAAAAAGCCTAGTCCAAACGATAATCCTGATCTCGCCACTAAACCAATTATCATTCCTGCGATTGCACAAATCAGTATTATCTCAACAGCCGCTTTTCCTCCTGAAATAAAAGATTTTAGAAATAAGCTGAGGTTTAGTTTAGAACCATCATATCTTAAAAATAACGAAATAACGATGAATGACAAAACTGCAACAAGTGCTGCTGTTTCCGGGCGTAAGTTAAAATTAAAAAGCGCAATAAGAATTAGAGCAAATGGGATTAATACAAACCAACCTCGTTTCATCACAGCAGATAAATTCGGTATCATGTGCTCGGGCACTCTATCAATTTTCCTTCGTCCAGCTTCAAGGTCAGCGAACATAAACAGGCTTATGTAATACAGTATCGATGGTATTAGTGCTGCCTTCATTACATCAATGTAGTTAGCCTGTAGATTTTCAGCTAATAAAAAAGCGGCCGCACCCATGATTGGCGGCATGAGTTGTCCACCCGTTGATGCTGCTGCCTCTATAGCTCCCGCTGTTTCCTTATGGTACCCGCCATCTTTCATCATCGGAATCGTAATTGCACCGGTTGAGGCCACATTTGAGACGGCGCTTCCTGACACCGAGCCAAAAAATGCCGAACCTAGAATGGCAATCTTGCCAGCACCCCCTCTTTTTCTCCCAGCTAATGCTAACGAAAAGTCAGAAAAGAACCTAGCACCTCCAGTCGCTAACAGTAGTTGTGCCAGAATTAAGAAGGGAACAACTACGGCAACAGCGATCGTCAATGCAGCTCCGGCAAGCGATGCGCTATCCAAAATCAAAAATTTAAGTAAGCGATCTGGTGAAATTGATCGACTTTGCAACGGACCAGAAAAATTGCTGGAAAAAAGGGCGTACAAACATACAAGACCCAAGATAACAATCAAACTCCAGCCCATTGTGCGACGTACAGCTTCTAAAATAAGGACAATGCCCAAGAGTGACACCACTAAAGCTTCGGTCGGGTGATAGAATACGTTTTCTGATAAAACTGGAAACCGAACGGCAAGCCAACTGCCGAAAAGAATAGATAAAATTGCAAGTATGATTGATAAGGATTGAAACGAACCCGAGCGTGTTAGAAAAGCAACAGCAAGGGCTAACGATAAAGCGACTAATAATATTTGCTCAGGATACACTCTCCAATCAAACCACAGCGGTGCTCCAGAGGACCAGAACACCGCCGTGAACGTAATCAAGAAGGCAAAAAAACTTACTATGGAGCCAATAATCTTGCTCATATCCTTACCCTTCACACGTTACGGTTTTAGCGAGACCAGGTTCCCATTTCCTTATAAAACTTGATCGCTCCAGGATGATAGTCTAACCCTACATCCTTGCTCATAATTTCTTTCGAGAAACCCATCCATACAGGACCTGAATCAAGTGCCATTTTCTCGTTTGTCCAGAGCGATTTTACTGCTTTGTAAACCATTTCATCTGACACATCTTTGTGAGCCCAAAGCGTGTAATCAAACACGTTCACGTTTGTTGGAACATCTATTCCGGGCACTGATCCCGCAGGCATTTCCTGAAGGTATGTTTGTGGTAAATACTCTCGCATTCTCTCTACAGAAGCCGGACTATCATCAAAGGATAAATAGCGGATACCAAAAGTGGCATCAAACTCTCGACTGTTGCCCGCACCGACCACTACGATTGCTACGTCAGCGGTGCCTTCAGCAAAGCTAGACCACATTCTTGGGAAGTTTGGCACAGCAACACCATCAGCTGAACTCAATTCTATATCTGCATTTGCAAAGTAACCTTTTGTTACATATTGGCCGAGGGCCCTGTCTGCAAATACGGGAACGCGCTTGCCAACAAGATCACTGACTGACTCAATGCCACTGTCTTTCCGTACGATATAGGCGTTCCGAAACGGCATTAGCGTTGCAACCATGCGCAAGTTTTCATTCGGACGACCCTCTGACATCTCAACTCCCTTAACTGCATGGGTCAATTGTACGATGTTAGATATGCCAAATTCTAATTCGCCAGCATTAACTAGGGGAATGTAGTCAGCGGTGTTGGCTAACTCCTGCGGACGAATCTGCAGTTCGCCAACATCTGAAATCGCTGCAGCCAGAGTGCGACCAACTTGGCTTGTTCCTCCTCTCGCCGTTGATCCCAGAGCTGCAATGTCCGCTGCAACCATCGTTGCAGCTACTGAAAACGCGAAAGCAAAACCACTAACTACTTTGATTTTCGTGTTTATGTGTCTGTTTATGTTCATATTTTTCTCCCTATTTTAGTGTTTTGAAAACAATACACCATGTCCATCAAATTGATCGTTGATGTCCATCGCTCTTAGTGCATGCCAATAAGTCGCGGAATTAATTGCCACAAAAGGTTTGCCATATTCAGCCTCTAATTCTAAGCATAATTCACACATACTTAAATTTGTTCCCACTTGGACAAATGCGTCAATATCGTCTCCATCCATTTCAGCTACATGCGCTCTTAGAGTCTCTTTTTGCACCTGCGCGATTGCAACTGGACTTGGACATTTTAACCCTCTGAACCGACGTACTTCAAACCCACAGTCTTGAAAAAACAGAGACACATTTTTGTCTGAAATTGGAAAATAAGGAGAGATAACTGCGATTTTCTTTGCTCCATGCAGGTTCAGGGCGGCCTCACAGGCGAACGAACCGGCGGATACGTTCAAACCACAATGCTCGGATAACTGCTTCATCCGTTCTTCAGAGGCTTTTCTTCCATCCCAAAACATCAGCGCAGACATGCCCATTATCAAATAATCTGGTTCTGATGTGGTGCAACGATCTACAGCATCGTAAAGTGTAGCACCGATTGCTTCTACCAAATCAATAAATTCTTTATCGTTGGAGACGCGCATATTAGGAACATAAATTCGTCCAAAGTGATTTGTCACTCCAGTCACTCGTAGATCGTCCATGTCCGGCTGAACTATAGTATTCGTAGACGGAGCTACGACCGCAAATTTACATCGCCAACCACGCGCATCTTTTGTCAAAAGGATCTCCACGCTTGTTCATTAATTTAAATCAACGCACACGATCTTATGATTCGTCAAGAATTTGTCCGGACAAATTCTTGACGGCGTCTTATATTATAATTTATTGATTAAGAGACGGATAATAGACGGGCGATCAGACAAATGGCAAAAACCTTAAAAGAACAATTACAATCTGGCGACTTCATCACCGCGCCTGGCGTGTTTGATCTGATTTCAACATTGATCGCGACTAGGATGAACTTTCCAGCCCTGTATGTGACTGGATATGGAATTTCAGCATCTTATATGGGACTACCCGACGCGGGACTAATGACGTTCACTGATATGGAAACCCAGATTCGCAAAATTGTTGCAGCCACAGATAAGCCCGTGATAGCCGATGCTGATACGGGATATGGTGGACTTTTAAATGTGCAACATACCGTCAAAGCATATGAAAATCTCGGTGTATCAGCAATTCAAATAGAGGATCAAGAATATCCAAAGAAATGCGGACATACTCCCGGAAGACGGGTAATCCCCACTTCAGACATGGTGTCAAAGATTAAAGTTGCTGTAGACACTAGGACGAAAGATGATTTTTTAATCATCGCTCGGACTGACAGTAGAACAGGTCTAGGCATTGAAGAGGCTCTGAGCAGAGCGGTTGCATTCGAAGAAGCGGGTGCTGATATCATATTCGTCGAAGCTCCCGAAACTGAAAGCGAAATGAAGATGGTCAACGCGGCCATCAAAAAACCAACATTAGCGAATATGGTATCCGGGGGTAAAACACCGATATTATCGTCTGCTGCACTTCAAGATATGGGATATTCGGTAGCTATACACCCAGCTTTAGGTTTTTTAGCGGTGGGTGAAGCTCTTAAAACTGCTTACACGACACTTGATACAACTGGTAACGTTTCAGGCTTAGTTTTAGAAGACTTCGGCGAATTCAGCAAAATTATGGGATTTGAAGACGTTTGGGACTTTGAAAAGAAATGGGCAGATGGATAAATCATCTTTCAGCGGTCAGGTTTATCTCAGTGACATAACTATATTTGTCTTGACTGTAATGCTGATTAAAGGAAGCTAATCCGATCTTTCCACCAAAATAATAGCTTCGCAGAATTCCCAATGTTGGCTCGCCAACATTAACCTGTAGCATCTTCGCAGCTGAAATGCTTGCTTCAAGGGCGAACGTTTCTTGCTGAACTTTATTAATCGCAACTCCGAATTTTTTTTCTAACCCGGCATAAATAGGACCACCACTTCTGATTGTTTCAAGGGCATTATCTATTTTAGAAGACTCAATATAACTTTCAACAAGTGCAATAATTTTGTGATCTACTGTTTTACGAATGCTTGATATTCTCGTTAACGAAACATCATTCTTGAAATCTAATTTCGGATGCATATTTCTGGTATTGAAACCCTCATCTATACTCTGGATTTCTAACCATGTCTTTTGTGCATAATTCGTTAAATCTTCAAGTGAAGTATACGCATGCGCATAGCCACCTTCCGATACAAGACTTACAACTGTGGTACCTGCACCTCGCTCGGTTTTAACTAATTTTTCTGAGGCTAATTTTTTAATAGCTTCACGTATAGTAAATCGGGATGCATCAAAGCGCTTGCACAGCTGTGTTTCTGGTGGAAGCTTAGCTCCAAGAGGATATGTCTTAGAGCCGATTTCAGCGCGCAAGGTATCTGCAATTTGAATGTATTTCGGTAAACTTGCCATCGTATGATTTATTACTCTACAGCCGCCAAATCCTGCAAAGATTTAATCATAGATGATCCAAGCACATATTGCTTATGTTTATTTTCATCGCTTACAATTTTTTTTAATTCATCATGGTAGGCTTTTCTTTTTTTTGAATTTTTTTCATTTAGAACAGTTCTATTTTTTAGCGCCTGCGCTTGAACTGTCTCAATCGCTACTTTTCGACGCTGTCTCTCGTATCTATTCATCAACGAAATAGGTGCGCCGTGCCATACCTCAGTCAATTTACTGGATAGGTTAACTGCATCGTGTATACCGCCGTTCATTCCCATGCCTCCAAGAGGATTGTTCAGATGAGCAGCATCTCCCGCTAGAAAAACGCGACCGTGGACATATTTATCCGCAACGCGCTCGTGTACACGATACGCTGTTTTATGCGTAATTTCATATGGCGCGCTAGGCAATAAGCTCTGCATCCGGTCTTCAATCCTAATTGGATCGAGTATCTCTTCGTCAGTAAGATTGGGATCAGTTGGAAATAAGACACGCCATAAGGTAGGCGTCCGTAAAAGAACTAGCCATTCGTCTGGATCGGAAATATAGCTAATATCTGCTAAACCATCGATTGCTAAATCATATCTGAATGGTGTCGACAGAGATAAAAATATTTCAGGTATAGTTAGGCCCGGGAAACCAACTTTCGTTATTGCGCGTATAGTTGATCGAGCGCCATCAGCGCCTATTAGGTATTTTGACTTATATACTTCCTTTTCACCGGTTTTTCTCTCTGCAAAAACGGTCACAGAGTCTTCATCCTGCTCGAACTCTCTGACCGAAATGTCTGTTACAAGTTCGGCGAGATCACTATCTTCAAGTCGTTTTCTGGCTGCTTCAGTCAATTTCCATTGCTCCGCCTGGAGCCGATATGGATGATTGGTGTAGTCTTTCAATAAGCCTAAATTGAATGTTGCGATCTCTCCTTTCTTACGATCACGGAATTGCCACAAAGGGCATTTAATGCCCCTATTTATTAGACCATCAGCCAAATTCAATTCATCAAGGAAATCAAGCGTGGGAGGATGAAATGTAGACGCACGAAGATCAACCGCCAAATCTGCTGACGCCTCAAGAACAATAACTGGAATCTCATTTTCTATTAAAGAAACTGCAGCAACCAGACCGACAGGACCAGCTCCAACAATTATAACACAGTCAGAATTCATTTTCTCACTCCAGAATGTATTCTCCACTCGGTTAGTTTAACCAATTTAAATTTGTCTGGACAAGTCCTGAATATATTGTGATTTTCCTAATCATGAAGAAATCACTTGCTATTCTCGGTGGCGCTGGCGCAATTGGACGAGCACTTACAAAAGCTGCTTTGAGTGAAAACTGGCATGTCACTGTTTTGGACTTAAGAAAAACCGTTGATACGTATCCGGTTCCTGAGGGTGCCGACGTAAAATATATTGATCTATTTGATGAACAACTAATGGCTTCCACAGTAGAAGCGTTAGGAAATTTAAATGGTTTTGTTAATGCAGCAGGCTTCACTTCCTCAATGAAACCCATTCAGAATATAGAACTTGACGAGATAAACGAGGTAATCCAAGGCAACTTGGTTGGTGCTTTCACAGTAACAAAGCTCATATTGCCTAAGTTGAAGGCAAAGCAGGGAGCTATTGTTAATATTGCGTCTGGCTTGGCACAATACGCACGCCCCAATTTTGGCCCCTATGCAGCTGCAAAGGCAGGATTAATTAGTTTAACAAAAACATTAGCCTTAGAGGTTGCACCCGACGTTAGGGTCAATGCAGTTGCGCCGAGCGCAATTGATACAGATTTTATTAGAGGGGGTGCCGGGCGAAACAAAGCAGACCAACTAGATATAGACTTCAACATGGTAGCTGAGATGACGCCTCTCAAACGCGCCGCAACTCCGGAAGATGTTGTAGGACCAATTTTGTTTTTATTATCTGATGCATCACAATATATGACTGGACAAGTCTTATGGGTGAACGGAGGGAGCTACATGCCATGAGAAAGCTCATGCTTGAAGACAAAGTCATTATCGTTTCTGGGGCAACCAGGGGTTTAGGGCTAGTTATGGCGCGCGCATTCGTAAAGCATGGAGCGTTTGTAGTTGTGACTGGGTCAAGAGAATCTGCCGCCTTAGAAGCTGTTTCGCTTGAATTTGGTGATCGTGCGATTTGTTTAGAAGCAAATGCTATTGACCCCAATTCTGCTTTGAATGTTGTCAATATAACTTTGAAAAAATGGGGAAAAATTGATGTTTTAGTGAACAATGCGGGTCTCGGAATGCGCAGAATTTCAGAGACTTTCAATACTGTTCCAACCAAATTTTGGGAAGCGGAAGTCGACGCCTGGCAAGATATTATCAATACCAATATTAATGGCCCTTATTATCTATCACGCTCTGTGGTTCCCTGCATGATTGAGCAAAAAGGTGGAAAGATAATAAATATTTCAACATCAACTCAAACAATGGTCAGACAAGGTTATTCACCTTATGGATCATCAAAAGCATTTTTAGAGGCTGCATCAAGAAGCTGGGCTCAGGAATTAAGCCATGCAGGAGTTACAGTAAATGTATTATTGCCAGGTGGGGCAACGGATACTGATCTGCTCCCACCTAGTAGGAACAAAAAAGGTGCTGACGGCAACCTTTTATCTCCCTCTGTCATGATAAATCCAGCATTATGGCTGGCATCAGATGGCTCTGATGGGATCACCGGAGCGCGATTTATTGCACGGCACTGGGATGACAGCGATCCTCTCAAAGCACGGGACGACGCAATTCAACAACCTAAAATTATGTGACTTTTGGAGACTTAAAGTAGTCCAAAACTTCATGATTATTCATTAAGTCAGCATATTTTGCACTCATATCAAAAAGATTTGCTTGATGTGGTTCCAAAGCTCTATCCCCACACGCGTCTTCAGCGATGACTGTGATAAAACCGCTTGAAATCGAGTCAATACATGTTGCTCGAACGCAACCTGATGTCGTCAATCCAGCAATGACAAGTGTGTCCACTTTCAAAAATGCCAAACTCGCTGACAGACTAGTCCCAAAAAAAGCACTAGGATACTGTTTGGTTATCATTAGCTCCGTATCACGCTTATCAAAACCATCACACAATTCTTGTGTTTCGCGACCTTGGTCAAAGCAGCTCAGTGCTGGAACTTTAGAGTAAAAAGCACCACCGTCTAATCCCCCAGGCCTGTACAAAACTTCCGTAAAAATTACAGGTACATTGTTCTGCCTTGCAGAATTGGTAAGTTCAACCGCAGCTTCTCTAGCTGCCTCACATAGCGGGCCTCCGAATAATGGAGAGCATTTCAAGAAATATGCTTTTGCGAAGTCCACCAGTAATAGAGCTGGTTTTAAACCTAAGTTCTGTTTGTAATGGTAACCTGCCCGCTCGTAATTTTCATCTAATGCTTCAGACATAGGAATTCCTCTACGTTTCTTATCATAGTTACTACAAACATGTTACGTGTGTTATCTAGAATAAATCAAACAATTGGTACAAAAAATGGACAAGAAGCTATCCGTGGTTAAATCGATCCATAATAGCGATCAAACTAAGTGTATCGATATTTTCTCACGGCATAACGGCAATTTCGCATTTCAGGAATTCCGACGTGATATTGAGGACCCTAGTCAATGGTTTCCAGTTTCTAGCTTAACGGAAACAACGTATTTGGATATTTCTCTGCTAGAAGATTACCTGCGTAAACAGTTCAATTGGCTGGATATGGAACGTTAAATTTGATCAAACTCACCGAGTTTAATTCTTGGACAGGTACTTTAATGCCCCGTGATTTCAACAGGTGCCACTTTTGCGGTGGGGTGACTGTGCGGGCAGTGGGTTGAATAGGGCCGCCTTTCGCTCCGCGCCCATAGACCTCGACAATGCATGATGAGGGCTGGATGTGGCGTTTGTTTTTGGGTGTGCGAACGGTTAGGATCTCAGCTATCACATCTGTTTACGCAGACTGGAATTGAGTTTACGCTGAGGCGAAAACTCAAACTAGGAAGCTTCCAATATGACACGCGCTTTGTTTACGGTTACAACCTATATTACTTTTGCAGCCACGACTGCCTTCGCAGGCGGCCACAGCCAATCTGTTGTATATAAAATGGGTGATAAAGAGTTCAGCGCTTATGCTATGACCGCAGGGTCGGCGCCGAAAGGTACAGTCTATATTATTCATGATTGGAATGGTTTGGACAGTTATGAACAGAAACGCGTCGGAATGCTGGCGAATTTAGGCTATAATGCGGTGGCTTTAGATCTTTTTGGTGTAGATGCAAAGCTGGAAGGATTTGAGGATTATCGCCGAGAAACGGGTGCTTTGTACAATGATCGGCGAGAGTTTCGCAATCGGATTAACGCCGGGATCGCCGCAGCAGAAGCGCTATTTAACACCTCTGGTAAGACCGTTTTAATGGGTTATTGTTTTGGCGGCGCTGCAGTTCTCGAAACGGCGCGGTCAGGGAGCGATCTGGATGGGTTTGTGAGCTTTCATGGTGGATTAACCACCCCTGAGGGTCAAGATTATACGCAAACAAAAGGTGAGATTTTGGTTCTGCATGGATCTGCGGATCCCGTGTCTGGCATGGATGATTTGGCAAGCCTTTTGCAGCAATTGCAAGAAGCAGAGGTGGTCCACAATGCCGAAATATTTGGTGGTGCGCGCCATTCTTTCACAATTGAAGGCTCCCGTGATTTCGACGCCGCAGCAGAGCGGAAATCATGGGACGCTTTGTTGCGGTTCTTAGACGAAGTCTAGGCGGTCTCAGACGATTGCGCCCATAAGTTTATGCCCCGGTCGCCGGATAGGAGGTCAATTTCAGCGAGCTCTGCATCGGTAAACTCAAGGTTTTCAACGACCTGGGCGCAGTCGATCACCTGTTGCGCGCTAGAGGCGCCGATGAGAGCAGTGGTCACGCGTTCGCCGCGGAGAACCCAAGCCAGCGCCATCTGTGCCAATGTTTGATTGCGCGACTGGGCAAGGTCATTCAGAGCGCGAAGATTGGCGATCAATCCCTCCGTTAGCTCGTCCTTGTCGAGGCTCTTTCCTTGCAACGCTCTGCTGTTTTGGGGAATGCCGCTTATATATTTGTTGGTCAACAGTCCCTGTGCCAGCGGTGTGAAGGCTATAGATCCAATCCCGAGATCATCCAGGCAGTCTAAAAGCCCATCGGTCTCGACCCAGCGGTTAAGCATATTATAGCTTGGTTGATGGATCAAACAGGGCGTTCCCAGATCATTGAGAATGGCCACCGCCTCTTTGGTGCG
>ENA-OQVM01004212-OQVM01004212.1-marine-metagenome-genome-assembly--contig:-NODE-4212-length-14822-cov-3.058460_pt1 | contig 14822 bp, 10 predicted proteins | sample MGYA00237776_ERZ505498 | MGnify/ENA primary metagenome ERZ505498 (study PRJEB26159, sample SAMN06265151) | marine metagenome | isolation source: Helgoland LTER site | place: Germany:Helgoland, sampling... | reverse complement strand
CCAATATATTGGATGGCCACTGAAGATCATGATTTTGATGAAATTAATTATTTTAATTATCAAGGAACAAAGTTACAATGGTCTAGGAAGTCCTCAGGTGCGGTTGGCCATATAAATACAAAAGGGCTTGAAACTGTTTTGACCATATTTAAGAATGTTATAGGTGTTGGAAAGAATGCAGATTTTTTACTAGACCTGTTTCAAAAGGCTTATCTGGAACAATCAAACCTCACTGAGGCAACACGTTATTTGACTAACGAATTATTTAAGTCTTATGGCTTGGTTATTATAGATGGCGATGACAAAAATCTAAAGTCATTGTTTTCTCCCCACGTAAAACATGAATTATTTAAACAAATTTCTTACAATTCTGTTCAAGAAACAAATAAGTATCTTAAAACATCTAAGTATAAGGTTCAGGTAAACCCTAGAGAAATAAATTTATTTTATTTAAAAGATAATAACCGGAATCGTTTACTAAAAAAGAGAGAAAGGTTTTTTGTAAATGATACAGATATAAGTTTTTCAAAATCTGAAATCATGAAGGAAGTAGAATGTTTTCCTGAGCGGTTTTCTCCGAATGTCATAATGCGTCCGTTGTATCAAGAAGTGATATTACCAAACTTATGTTACATTGGAGGGGGTGGGGAGCTCGCTTATTGGCTTCAGTTAAAATCATACTTTAACTCTGAAAACATTACGTTTCCCATGTTATTATTGAGGAATTCAGTCCTTATTACGACGAGTAAGCAGATAGGAAAAGCGGATAAATTAGGTCTATCAATAAAAGAATTATTCAAAAAGCAAGAAGATCTTATAGCTGATAAAATCCGTCAGTTTTCAAACTTTAACATTGATTTTACACCACAAATAGAGCTTCTTCAAAATCAGTTTCTGTATTTACATGAATTAGCAAAACAAACAGACAAGTCTTTTTCAGGTGCTGTATCAGCACAAGAAAAAAAACAACTTAAAGGGTTGATAAATCTAGAAAAGCGCTTGTTGAAGGCTCAAAAAAGAAAACTAAATCATTTAACTTCAAGAATTATTGATCTTCAAAACGAGTTGTTTCCGAGAGAAAATCTTCAAGAGCGTCAACTGAATTTTTCAGAGCTTTATATGTTGTTTGGAACACAATTAATTGAACAGTTAGTGTTAAATTTGCAACCTCTAAAGAAAGATTTTTTAATTTTAGAAATGTAAACTATGCACAAAATCGATATAGACTTAATTGAAATGACTATGGATGTCATGAAACATGCTATCGATAGAATTTCTCAAACAGACCAAAAGATTGGAAAACCCCAAAAAGCTGAATATTTAAAAAGTTTGGTCGGGGAAACCATAACTAAGGACGGGATTGGTGGAGAACATGCTTTTAAGTTATGGAAGCAACATTTATCCAAAGCAAATGTTCCTGTAGATCATCCTAGAAATCTTGCTTTTGTTCCTGCAGCGCCGACCCGTGCAGCTATTATGTTTGATTTGGTGACATCAGTTTCAAGTATTCACGGTGCCTATTGGATGGAAGGAGCGGGTGGTATTTTTTGTGAAAATGAAGCAATGAAATGGATTGTCTCTTTAACGGGATTACCGTCTGGAGCGTTTGGAGTATTTACCAGTGGTGGTACTGCAGCAAATTTATCGGCAATTGTAACTGCCAGAGAACATTGGCGAGAAAATGATATTTACAAACAAAAAAAGGGACTTATACTAACATCGATTGGGGCTCATTCCTCAATTAAAGCAATGGCAAAAGTCGCTGATGTAGATATTATAATGATTGATTCAGAGGAAAAACTTTCTGGAGATGAGCTTCAGAAAGCTATTGGAGAATTGACCATGGACCAACGAAAACGATTGTTTGCAGTAGTAGCTACAGCTGGAACAACAAATGCAGGAATTATTGACGATTTATCTGCGATTTCTGAAGTTTGCAACAATGAAAATGTTTGGTTTCACATCGATGCTGCTTATGGAGGAGGTGCTCTGGTAGCAGACTCTGTTAGACATCTGTTTGAGGGGATTGAGAGGGCTGATAGCATAACTATTGATCCTCATAAATGGATGTTTTCTCCTTATGATTGTGGTGCAGTAATTTACAAAAACCCAAAATTAGCAATTAAAGCGCACTCACAAGAAGGTTCATATCTTGATATTTTTAAGGATGAAGGTGCTCATGGATTCAATCCTACAGATTATCAAATACAATTGACACGACGTGTGAGAGGACTGCCATTGTGGTTTTCGTTGGCTACTCATGGTACCGATAGGTATCGTGAAGCGGTAGAACGTGGCATAGAATTAGCTCAGATTGCAGGTGAAATGATTAAAGAAAGTCCACACCTCGAATTAGTGAGGGAACCAAGTTTATCATGTGTTTTATTTAGAAGATTAGGTTGGAGTCCAGAAGATTATAAAAATTGGACTTATCACAATCATGATAAAGGACTTGCGCTTGTTGCTCCAACAAAATGGAAACAAAAAGATTATTTTGAAACAGTTACACGTTTTTGTTTTATCAATCCTGATACCTCAAGGGAGGATATTAAAATTATACTAGATACAATGACGTAAATAGAAGAGTTTATTCAGCCGTTAAAAACTTTTAAACAACTGATTAAAAAAATGGTTTTAGCGACTATTAAAAAACAGCAAATGATTACTTTTGAACATGCAACATGACAAGGTATTAATTTTAGACTTTGGATCTCAGTATACACAGCTTATTGCGCGTCGAGTAAGAGAACTCAACATCTATTCTGAGATTCACCCATTTAATAAAATTCCATCAAATATTGATGATTATAAGGCTGTAATTCTTTCTGGGAGCCCATTTTCTGTAAGAGGGAATGAAGCTTTACATCCTGATCTATCTAAAATAAGGGGTAAGAAACCGCTTTTAGGAGTTTGTTATGGAGCTCAATATTTAGCTCATTTTTTTGGAGGAAATGTAGCGCCATCAAATACGAGAGAGTATGGAAGAGCTCATTTATCCAAAATCAATGAACATGGACTTTTTTTTAAAGGTATTAGCAATGGATCACAAGTATGGATGAGTCATAGTGATACAATCCAAATATTACCAGAAAATGGAGTGTTGTTAGCAAGTACCGACGCAGTTGAGAATGCGGCATTTAAAATCAAAGATGAAACAACTTATGCCATTCAATTCCATCCTGAAGTCTATCATTCAAAGGATGGGAAAAAATTATTAGAAAATTTTTTAGTTCATATAGCTCATGTTACTCCTGATTGGACACCAGCGTCATTTGTTGAAGAAACTGTTGACTTTTTAAAGAAAAAAATAGGAGATGACAAAGTAGTGTTAGGATTATCGGGAGGTGTTGATTCAACTGTAGCGGCAGTGCTACTTCATAAAGCAATTGGAGAAAATTTATATTGTGTTTTTGTAAACAATGGATTATTGAGAAAAAATGAATTTAAGAGTGTTTTACATCAATATGAAGGAATGGGACTCAATGTTAAAGGGGTCGATGCATCTCGTCGTTTTATGGAGGCCTTGAGTTTACAAGATGATCCCGAAACAAAAAGAAAAATAATTGGTCGTGTTTTTATTGAAGTTTTTGATGATGAAGCTCACCGAATTGAAAATGTGAAATGGTTAGCGCAAGGAACGATTTACCCTGACGTTATTGAAAGTGTCTCCGCTACCGGAGGGCCAAGTGCTACGATTAAGAGTCATCATAATGTTGGAGGCTTGCCTGATTTTATGAAACTTAAAATTGTTGAGCCACTAAAAACGCTTTTTAAGGACGAAGTAAGACGAGTTGGAGCTGCTCTAGAAATTGATGCTGATTTATTAGGAAGGCATCCTTTTCCCGGGCCAGGGTTAGCGATCAGAATTTTAGGTGACATAACAGAAGAAAAGGTTCGTATTTTGCAGGAGGTTGACGCTATTTTTATCAATGGTTTGAAAGAGGCCAATTTGTATAATAAAGTTTGGCAAGCTGGAGCAATGTTACTTCCAATTAATAGTGTTGGAGTTATGGGTGATGAGCGAACATATGAAAAGTGTGTGGCATTGAGAGCTGTTGAAAGTACAGATGGTATGACCGCTGATTGGGTAAATTTACCATATGAGTTTTTACAAAAAACTTCCAATGATATAATTAATCAGGTGAAAGGAGTGAACAGAGTAGTCTATGATATTAGCTCAAAACCACCTGCGACTATAGAATGGGAATAGTTGCAGTAATGTTGTCAACTTACAAATCCGTTTTGCAATTATCGTCGTATATATTTAAATTGATGAGATGAAAAAGTTATTGATTATTTTCAGTTTTCTAGTTTGCAATAATATATCTTCTCAAAACCATACAACTCATGAGGTTAAACTCGGAGAAACTATTGAAGAAATAGCCAAAACGTATATGGTAACTCCTTTTGATATTTATGCGTTAAATCCAGACATTGATTCGAAATTAAAACCAAAAACACAATTAATTATTCCTGTTTCTAAATTATTAGACGTTCCGGTAGAGGTTAAGAAAGAAAAAATTGATGGTTATATTTTTCATAAAGTAAAAAGAAAAGAAACACTTTTTAGTATTGCTAAAAAATATGGGCTTTCAGTCGATGATTTGAAAAAGTACAATGTCTACTTATACTCAGAAAATTTAAGAAAAGGAGATAAGCTTCAAATTCCTAAATTCACAACGGTAAAGACATTGAGTAGGCTAGTAAATACTATCAAAAAATATGAAGTACTGCCAAAGGAAGGTAAATGGCGCATTGCTTATAAATTTGGAATTTCTGTTTCTGAGTTAGAGGGATTAAACCCACATAAACTAGATTCATTACAAGTGGGTCAAGAAATAAACGTACCTAATATAGGAGCCAATAAAGAACGCATCATTGAAGATAATTATGATTATTACACAGTGTTAGCGAGAGAAGGGTTTTATAGACTAAAAATAAAACTAGGGCTTGACAAAAATCAGATAATAGTGTTAAATCCAGAATTAAAGGGTACTAATCTTCGAGAGGGAATGATTTTGAAAGTACCAAGAAATATTTTGTACAAACACGGATTGAGTAACCCTAACTACACTGCATTGGCTGATAAAATAGTCAATTTAAAAGAAAAGCGAATGGCAGTCATGATTCCATTTCAATTGAATCGTATTGATTTTGACTCAATTCATATAGTGAAGAAGCAAATTCAAAATGATCGATTACTAAATATATCGATTGACTTTTACTCAGGAGTGTTAATGGCTTTAGATTCTTTAAAACAATTAGGGCTAACAACAAATGTAGATGTTTATGATACAGAGGCTCAGTTAAGTAAAATTTCTGAAATTATTAATAAAAATGATTTTTCGAAATATGATGCTGTTATTGGACCATTTATATCAAATAATTTTGAGCGTGCAGCAACACTTTTGAAACGCGACAATGTTCCAATAGTGTCCCCGTTAACGATTCCCAAAAATTTATATGAAAATGTATTTCAAACAATTCCATCAGACACATATTTAATAAACAAAATGGTGAATTTTATTAAGCAAGATACATCTAAATACGCAATGATTGTTATTGCTGATGATGGGCACAGAGCGACGAGTAATAGTATAAAATCACAGTTTAGTCAGGCAAATCAAATTTTTTCTCGAAAAAACGAAGAAGGGAAAGAATCGTTTTATATCCTAAAGGAGGATATTGAAGAGTTATTGCCTGAGGGAAAAAGCTACGTGTTTTTAGAGACTGCGAATGAAGGTTTTGTATCCAACGTTTCTAGTATGTTAAATGGGTTTAATGGAATAAACATTATAAAAGCTGAAAGTGAAGACGAGGAAGATGAGGAAATAGAGAGAGAAATTATCATGGTTACATCAAATAGAAACTCAAGAGCCTATGAAGGAGGAAATGTTTCAAATTTTGATTTGTCAAATCTTCAATTTCATTATGCCTCCTACAATATGAAATATAATTTAGAGAACTCAAAGACATTCGTAAATAATTATGAAAGGATTTACGGAGGGCTGCCTAGTAAATACGCTATACGTGGTTATGACTTAACTATGGATGTATTACTTCGACTAGCATCTGCGAAAAATTTATATGAAGCGACCAATGATGCCATTGAGACGCGATATATAGAGAATAAATTTAGATACTCAAAAAAGTTGTTTGGTGGATATTATAATGATGCTGCATTTATCGCCAAATACGAGGATTTAAATATCATTGAAATAAGGCAATGATAGACGAGCCTTGAAAGCTATCCAGACAAATATATATTTTAAATGCAAGAATTATTTGGAGATAAACAATTTTTAATCAAGCTCTCCAAAGCTAAAATGCCTTTTGGGAAATACAAAGATACTTACCTAAGTGATTTGCCTGAATATTATATGATTTGGTATAAAAATAAAGGTTTTCCCAAAGGTCAAATAGGTGAAATGATGGCTGCTGTTTATGAATTAAAATTAAATGGATTAGAATATTTATTACAAAGAATAAGACGCTATTGATATGCTTAATGTGAGTTAAATTGTAAGATAAATATGGTTCCTGTTCTTTTAATTAACATTTATTAGTGGCTGATTTGTAGCTCCATTAATGCGTTATTAACAATGGCTCATAAATAACCAAAATCTATCATTAAATAACTATATAAATTTTGTAAATTCGCTTGCGTTTACTAACGCAATATGACAAACAGTATTAAATATATTTTCGTTACTGGAGGCGTGACTTCTTCACTAGGTAAAGGAATAATTGCAGCTTCACTTGCTAAGTTGCTTCAAGCTCAAGGCTATAGAACGACAATCCAAAAACTGGATCCTTATATCAATGTTGATCCAGGTACTCTCAATCCATATGAGCATGGAGAATGTTATGTTACTGATGATGGTGCTGAAACGGATTTAGATTTAGGGCATTATGAGCGTTTTTTAAACGTACCAACTTCACAGGCGAATAATGTTACAACAGGTCGTATTTATCAAAGCGTTATTGAAAAAGAACGACGCGGAGAGTTCCTCGGGAAAACAGTTCAAGTCATTCCGCACATTACAGATGAAATTAAAAACAGGGTTCAAATCTTAGGTAATTCTGGGCAATATGATATCGTAATTACAGAAATTGGTGGGACTGTTGGTGATATTGAATCACTACCGTATGTTGAAGCTGTTCGTCAATTAAAATGGGACTTGGGTGAAAATAATGCGATTGTTATTCATTTAACTTTGGTGCCTTTTCTATCAGCAGCAGGTGAACTTAAAACGAAGCCTACACAACACAGTGTAAAGACATTAATGGAAAGTGGAATTATGGCAGATATTTTGGTTTGCCGAACAGAACACGAATTACCTAAAGATTTAAGAAGAAAATTAGCATTATTTTGTAATGTTCGTGAGGAGGCTGTTATTCAATCTATCGATGCGTCTACGATTTATGACGTCCCTAATTTAATGCTCGAGCAAGGTTTAGATAAAGTAGTTTTGAAAAAATTAAATCTAACATCTGACAAACCAGATTTGTCATTGTGGAACAAATTTTTATCACGGCATAAAAACCCTAAAAGTGAGGTTCGTATTGGCCTTATAGGTAAGTATGTCGAATTACAAGACTCGTATAAGTCAATTTTAGAGGCGTTTATTCACGCTGGTGCAGCAAATGAAGTCAAGGTTACTGTTGAATCCATACATTCAGAACATTTAAATGATAACAATGCTAAATTAAAGTTATCACATTTGGATGGGGTTTTAGTTGCTCCAGGTTTTGGTGAACGTGGAATTGAAGGAAAAATTAATGCTATTAAATACGTGCGAGAACAACAAATTCCATTTTTAGGAATTTGTTTAGGCATGCAAATGGCTGTTATAGAATATACTCGAAATGTTTTAGGCTTAACTGATGCAAATTCAACTGAAATGTTTCCAGCCACGAAATATCCAGTAATTGACCTAATGGAATCACAAAAAACTATTATTAATAAAGGGGGAACAATGCGTTTAGGTGCTTGGGAATGCGAACTAGTTAATAACAGTATTGTATCGAAAGTCTACGGTTCAAAAACTATTATGGAACGACATAGACATCGCTACGAATTCAACAATAAATATAAATCTGATTTAGAAGCTGCTGGAATGATTGCAACAGGCGCTAACCCAAAAACAGGGTTAGTAGAAATTATTGAAATACCTAAGCATCCATGGTTTGTTGGTGTTCAGTATCATCCTGAATACAAAAGTACAGTTGCTAACCCACATCCATTATTTGTAGCTTTTGTTAAAGCATCATTAAAACAAAAAAAGACCAAAAACAGTGTCAGTATGGCATGAAAGTTCATTTCGGATTCTTTTTTGATAAATTTACAAACAAGACCAGTCATTACTTATGGAAGAAAAAAAACTTGACATTAACTCCATTATAGGTTTCATACTCATTTTTGGAATTTTACTTTGGATGTTATACAACAATCAGCCTACACCGGAGGAATTACAAGTCCAGGAGAAAGCAAAACAAGAACAAATTGAATCTGAAAATAAGGTATCTAGTGATTCAGATATAGATATTTCAGAAGTTGCCTCTGCTGATTTTGACATCAATAATCCTGAAGATTCGTTACAAATGGCAAATCTGAAGAATAAAGTTGGTGCCTTCGCGTATTCAGCGAATGCAATGAGTAATTCTGCAGAAACTATATTAGAAAACGAAGTACTTTATTTGAAAATTAACAACAAGGGAGGGTATATCTCAGAAGTTAAGTTAAAAAAATACGTAAAGTATGATTCGTTGCCCGTATTTTTAATTAAAGATCAAAACTCCATTTTTAATATTAATTTCGGAACTTCAGATAATAGAACACTGAATACAAAGGATCTTTATTTCCAACCAACAGTGTCAAGTAAGAATGGGAATCAGATAGTTTCAATGAAGTTAAAAGTTTCTGATTCACGTTTTCTAGAATACAGATATGAGATAGAGCCAAATAATTACATGCTTGATTTTACAGTAAAATCACAAGGTTTGAGCAGTACATTGAATAGCCAACAAGACATTACTCTTGACTGGAAGCTCAAAGGAAGGCGTCAAGCCAAGAGCATCTCATACGAAAACAGATATACCCGTTTAACTTATCAGTATGAGGGTGATAAGGTTGATAAACTAGCTCAAATGGGTGATGATGAAGAATTAGAAAAGGACATCTCTTGGCTGTCATTTAGACAACATTTTTTTAGTTCTATTTTGTTAACAGACAAACCGTTCAAAACAACAAAATTAAATACAGAAAACTTAATGAATGACGAGGAGATTGATACCTTGTTCACAAAAAGCTTTGCAGTCGCCATTCCTTTAGATTTAGATGGAGGGGAGTTTAATGAATCAATGAATTTATATTTTGGGCCTACAGATAGTACCACCTTAAAAGAGTATGATAAAAATTTAGAGGAAAGTATACCTTTTGGGTGGGGTATTTTTGGTTGGATTAATAAGTCCTTGTTTATTCCATTATTTAGTCTTCTTAGTGGGTTTTTTCCTTATGGGATTGCTATTATAATTATGACTATACTAGTGAGGTTAGTATTATCTCCGGTGCTTTACAAGTCTTATTTATCTCAGGCAAAAATGAAAATTTTGAAGCCAGAAATTGCCGAAATATCTGAAAAGTATAAGGATAATGCCATGAAAAAACAGAAAGAAACCATGGCATTATATAACAAAGCTGGTGCGAACCCTATGAGTGGGTGCTTGCCTGCGTTTGTTCAATTACCAGTATTTTACGCACTGTTCATGTTTTTCCCTACTGCTTTTGAACTTCGCCAAAAAAGCTTTTTGTGGGCCGATGACTTGTCATCATATGACGTTGTTGCGGAATTACCGTTTCATATTCCATTTTATGGTGATCATGTTAGTTTATTTCCAATTTTGGCTGCTGTTGCTATTTTCTTTTATATGAAAATGACAACAGGACAGCAGGTTGCCTCTCAACCAACACAAGAGGGTATGCCAGATATGGGTAAAATGATGAAATATATGATTTATTTTTCACCATTGATGATGTTAGTTTTCTTTAATAATTATGCTTCCGGTTTGAGTTTGTATTATTTTATTTCCAATCTTATCACAATTGGTATTATGTTGGTTATAAAAAACTATATCCTTGACGAAGATAAAATTCATGCTCAAATGCAAGAAAATAAAAAGAAGCCAAAAAAACAGGGAAAATTCGCAAAAAAAATGGCTGAGATGATGGAAAAAGCTGAGGAACAAAAGCGCGTACAAAACAGAAAAAAATAGTACCACAGACCCCTCATAGGGGTCATAATACATATTTTTTGCTTATCACAGCTTTTGTTGAATGTTTGAAGTAATAGATGTTAGTAGATATATTTATTAATATATTTACGTGTGTAAAAGTGTTAAACGTTTGATTAAACCTTGATTTAAATGTTATCCTTCCGATTTGTTATAGGTGTAATATGCTTTATGAGCATCACTGTTAATTCCCAAGAAATTAATCAATTTGACAACGATAATAAGCGTCACGGTGTTTGGAGAAAAACATTCAAAGGGACTAATCAAGTACGCTATGAAGGTCAATTTGAGCATGGCAGAGAGACTGGAGAGTTTAAATTTTATAAACTTTACAAAAATAAAAGTGTTCTCTCAGCAACTAAGCTTTTTCACGATAAGACGAGCCAAGTTGCAGTGAAATTTTATACTTCAAGAGGAAAATTAATTAGTGAAGGGTCTATGATTGGTAAAATTCACATTGGGAAGTGGATTTACTATCATAAAAACTCTTCTAAAATCATGACTTCAGAGACATATGACAATAGGGGACTTTTACAAGGAGACCAACTAGTTTATTATGATAATGGGGTGTTAGCAGAGAAAACTTATTTTCTAAATGGTAAAAAAGAAGGTGTTTCAGAAATTTTTTCTTTAAAGGGAGTTGTTTTAAAACATTTAAATTATGCCAATGATACATTACACGGCCTTTCGAAATCTTATAATGGAAAGGGAGAATTACTGTCTGAGGGACAGTTTAAAAAAGGTAAAAAAACAGGTGTTTGGTTATATTACAACAACAACAAATTAATAAATAAGAAAGATTTTACCTATTATTCGAAATTTCAAAAACCCAAGAAATAATATAAATAAAGCTCCTTAGTTTCCTAAGGAGCTTTTTAATATAGGCTTCTTCAAGCCTATACCTAACAACCAATCTATTCGAGTTATTACTAACCAATATTTACTCGAAAAATCTTAATTATTTAAAATAACTTTATCTATAACGTGTACCACACCATTAGCTGCTTGTATATCTACTAGTGCTGTAATTATATTACTTACACGGTCATTTGGATCTGTTAACGTAAATGCTGTTGCATCTGCTGTTATGTCACCACCTAAGGTAGAAACTACTCCAGTTTGTAATTGGCTTGATTGTACATTTGCACCCACTATGTGGTAAAGTAAAACTGTATCAATTTGTGCTGGTGTTAAATCTGTCAATGCGCTTATTTCTAATTCACCTAACAAGTCAACAAAAGCATCATTTGTTGGTGCAAATACTGTAAATGGTCCTGCTGTTGGATTAGACACTGTATCGATATAAGGCACGGTTGGATTTCCTGTATCAGCGTAAGCTAATGCATCCACTAAAATGGATAAGGCACTGTTGGTAGTTGCGAAAGTAGCGATTGTCGGTAAACCAATTACAGCATCTACTATATGGATTACTCCATTTGAGGCATCGACATCTGCAACTGAAACATTACTTACACCATTTAACGTAACTCCGTTTGACGTATCTATATATATACTCAAGTTTTCTCCACTACCGTTTTTTGTTGCTAAAGTGTTACCATAGCTCGTGGTTAACGACGTTGAAAACACCTCACCAGCTATCACGTGGTTTAATAAAACCTGTGTCAAAACGTCTACTGGAATGTCTGATAAACCACTGAAATTGTTATCAGCTAAAAAGTTTTCAAAAGCAGCGTTTGTAGGAGCAAAAACGGTAAACGACCCTTCAGAATCAAGTGTTGAGTCTAAACCAGCTGCTTGTAGCGCTGAAACTAAAATACTTAAGTCATTTGATTCGCTTGCAAGAGCCGTAATAGTTGTTGATTGAGGCTCTTCAGGTGCGCTGTATCCATCATCGTCATTATTACAAGAAAATGCAAAACATGATATGGTTACTACGAGGGCTAATTGTTTAAAATAGTGTGTTGTTTTCATTTTTATTTTTGTTTAAATTATTGATACAAAGATTAAACAAATCTCATTATTGTTTAATAATGTTATGTTAAACTTAAACAAAATAAATCTTAAAATTTTTGACATGAACATGAAAATTAGCCTTTCTTAAAGAGTTAAACATGTATCTTTGTAACTTATAAAAAAGCAATGAAAACGGTTGTCGTAGGTTTATCTGGCGGTGTAGATTCAAGTGTTGCAGCCTTTTTGTTAAAGGAGCAAGGTTATCATGTTATCGGATTGTTTATGAAAAATTGGCATGATGATTCTGTCACCATTTCAAATGAATGTCCTTGGTTAGAAGATAGTAATGATGCCATGCTTGTGGCCGAAAAATTAGGCATACCTTTTCAGACAGTTGACCTAAGCAAAGAATATAAGAAACGCATTGTCGATTATATGTTTAACGAATATGCACTTGGTCGAACTCCAAATCCGGATATTCTTTGTAATCGAGAAATAAAATTTGACGTTTTTATGAATATTGCTTTAAATCTTGGTGCTGATTATGTTGCAACTGGTCATTATTGTAGAAAAAAATCTTTTAAAAAAAACGGCGTACAAATATATCAACTGTTTGCTGGTCAGGACGACACTAAAGATCAATCTTACTTTTTGTGTCAACTGTCACAAATCCAATTGTCTAAAACATTATTTCCACTAGGAAGTCTTTTAAAATCTGAAGTTCGACGTATCGCTCAAAAAGAAAATTTAATCACAGCAGAAAAGAGAGATTCTCAAGGATTGTGTTTCATAGGAAAAGTAAAACTTCCAGAATTTTTACAGCAAAAATTAAAACCAAAGGAAGGGGTTATCGTAGAAATCCCAACTAATTACAAAGGCTATCAAAATCAAAAGAAAGGCTGGCAATCAATAGAGAAAGCGCTTATTTCTAAATCACGCAAGATTATATATTCTCAGTCTGATGGAATAATTGTTGGTAAACATCAAGGTGCTCACTATTTTACCAAAGGTCAACGTAAAGGTCTCGGTGTTGGAGGAACCACACAACCTTTATATGTTATAGAAACAGATGTAAACGACAATATTATCTATGTTGGTCGCGGAAATAATCATCCTGGCTTGTTCAAATCAACACTATTTGTTGAGAACAAGGAATTGCATTGGGTCCGAGAAGATCTTCGATTAAATAAAGGAGATCATTTGCACGTCATGGCACGCATTAGATACAGACAACCGTTACAAAAAGCTCAAATTTTCAAGGTTGACCATGGTTTATATGTTTCATTTGAAACAGAGCAATCTGCGATTACAGAGGGCCAATTTGTAGCGTGGTACCTTCACAATGAATTAGTTGGTTCAGGTGTAATTGCTTAAATTGCAGTAACTAAAGCAAAAAAAATGAAAAAGATATTAATAGTATTAATTCTTTTAAAAGTCCCGAGTGTTTTGCTCGCCCAGGAACATGCTTGGATTTATTTCACGGATAAGGAAAATGTTACTGCATCTATAAATAATCCACTGACAATTCTTACGTCTAGAGCTATTGACCGAAAAACAAAACATAATATAAGCATAGATGAGCGCGACGTTCCTTTAAATGAATCTTACAAGTCGCAGATTGAATTATCATCAGGGATTGAGGTAAAAGCTAAGTCGAAATGGTTCAATGCTGTTCATGTTATAGGAAGTCAATCTGATATCAATGAACTTTTAAATTTTGACTTCGTAGCTTCAATTGATTTTGCTGATGACAGTATGAATATGATTTCAAATCAAATTAATCATTCAAATAATAAGTTTGAAATTGAAAACTATTGGAAGGAATTAATGGAGTTAAATAGTATTAAAAAAAGTGATATATTACTCAAAGTTAAAAATGATAAAACACAAGATAAAATTATATATTATTTAAAAAGTCTATTGAAACAGATTGGGGTTGATATTCAATCACCACAAAATAAAAAGAGAGATAATGATTTATATAAAATAACATATGATAATAAACATATATATCAAGACGTTGTACAAAAACCAAAGACTAGAGATATTAGAATTAAAAATGACATATTATCGGTTAATGGATTAGAATATAAATTATTAAATAATAGAAATAAAATAATAACTGATGTAGTATCAAAAAGTAATACTATAAAAGCGAGTATCAAAAAGATAATCAATATTGATGGGAAGAATGACATAAACTCATATAATATAGTTAATTGGAAAAGAAAGAAAGATGACGGTGAATGGAAGAAAGACTCTAATAGTATTGTTTATGATTTAAAAGGATTTTTTCCAAGAAATCAGGTAGATTCAAGATTATAATTAATTTTTTAAAATGTATATAATTACGCCCTCATTCCCTTCGCTTTTCTATGCAATACATAAATTTTATTTAAAAGAAGATGTTACTTTAATAACTAGTAGTATAAGTGTACATAAAATTGCTTGCGAATTAGAAATAAATTGTATTTATTTAAACATATACTCTGGAATTATTGGTAAAATTAAATCTAAGTTTACTCTAAATAAGTTATTAAAAAAATTAAATTTAGATCAAAATATTTTTTTATTTGATAATATTCATTGTATTGAAGGCTTCTATTTATTAAGTA
>ENA-OQVM01004211-OQVM01004211.1-marine-metagenome-genome-assembly--contig:-NODE-4211-length-14822-cov-3.066328_pt1 | contig 14822 bp, 14 predicted proteins | sample MGYA00237776_ERZ505498 | MGnify/ENA primary metagenome ERZ505498 (study PRJEB26159, sample SAMN06265151) | marine metagenome | isolation source: Helgoland LTER site | place: Germany:Helgoland, sampling... | reverse complement strand
TGCATTGCCTGCGTTGATCAGCCCTGCACCCTCGGTCACATCCAACATGTAATCCGCAAGCACACTCACCAACTTCTCGAAGTCTGCACGCTTGTAAACCGCAGTCTCCTTTGGCCACGGCAACTCTTGCATGGCCTTCAACTTGGCATCCACCTTGGCCTTGCTCAACACACTTGGCGTTTGAATAGACGGATACCGTGTGGCATAGTCCTTCGCAGACGTGAATGGTTTTGGTGAAGTCTTGACCGCCGTCTTGCGGGGGAAGTGTTGGCGCACCTCCTTCGCAACTACTGGCTTTGGTGCCTCGGTGCTATACTCACCAAGTTTCTTCTTTGCCAATGTCTTGGCTACATCATTTGCGTTAGTCATCTCGCTCTCCTTGAGTTGATTTGGTTCTGAAAAATCCATCATGCTCTGGGTTTAAGTGCATGAAGTAACGTGCATAGTACGCACGGTGGTTGTTACTGAGCTTGAACTCTCGCTCACTCTCAGTCTCGACGTCTGTGTGCCAACGTATCCGCTCGAACACAGAGTTGATTGAGTAGTTTTCATACCCACGTTTGATAACCTCGAACGTGAACTGCTCAACCAAGTCGTAGACATGGGGGTTTTCTCTGTGAAATTGCCACCACTTACGCTTCAAGCACTCAACCATTCGGGTGCCTCCACGTTTGTCCACTTGTGCAAGTGACGCTTGGCATCCGCATAGTAGTCACGGTAACTCTGCACATGACATGGCACTGACCCATCCCACGCATCAAAGTCCACCTTGTAATCATCAGGCATACACCTTGGTGGGTTGCGCCATCCCCTGTCTGGCATGACCGTGTGCATTGCAACACTCAACGTCGGCAACAGCAACGCACTCTTGTGGTACGTGCCGAACCGAACCTCATGCTCACCTGCACAAGAGAGGGCATGCTCCCATGCCCACTCGTAATGTTGCTTGCTCCGCGCCACCCACTTAGTCATTGGGTGATGCTCATATGCTCTGGCATAACCGCCATCGAAACCATGCTGACGTGCCGCTGTCGACATCATCTGGCATGCTTCCAATAGCATCTTGCCTACATGCACGTCTGCAAGATCGAGCGCGGCTTGCTTCGGGCATTCATTCAAGAAGAATAAATTCATTTTGGTTTCCTCATCCATACAATTTCCATATGACCAATGCGCAACAGCGTCACTGGCTTGCGTTTCCATGCCTTGCGGCCACGTTTCTTCGGGGTTGTTTGAGTTTTCATTTGTCAATCTCCATACAAATTTGCCTGATAGCAGGCAGGTTATTGGCACGAACACCTCGTGCCTTGGCAGTTTGGGCAACGCTGAACCAAAACGCATAGTTCTTGCCTCGCATAGGCCAGACCTTGAACCATGTGGTATGTATTCTAACGCGCCCACCCTTCTTAGGACGCATCGAGTAGCTTGCTGTTATCCACAACAAACCCTTCGCCCATCAGTGCTTTGGCCATCATGTCAATCGCTTGACCTGCAAGGTCATCGACTGCATTCACGACCACATACTTGGGGTAAAATCTCGATACGTTATCGTCACCGATACCGACGCCAATCACATCGACACCTGCGTCTGTGACATCACCAACAACATCACGTAGGTGATGCTTGAACACGCTCCAACCATAGTGGCTGTCCGATACTGGCTGTCCATCGCTGAACACGATCATCACCTTGCGCTTCTCTGGACGCTGACGCAGACGGTCAAAGGCATTCTGCACAGCCTCGCCATCAGAGTTGTCACCTCGTGCAAGACGTGTCATCTGCGCCATCGCACCCTTGGCTTCGTTCAATCTCTCCTCGAAGCTCTTGAAGATGTACATATCAAGCGGTGATATGCGGTGGTACTTGTCCATCTTGTAATTGCCATTGTCATCCAACTGAGCGTCACCGTTTTCATCCCTGTGAAATGGGTCTGGCTTTGGCACATCATCCAACCAACCTGTGCTGTTGTTGAACCCAAGCACCTCGTACTTGATACCTGTCCGATCAATGGCTTCACTCATGGCTATGGTTGTCAACGTAGCGAGATGGGCGCACTCACCACGCATCGAACCAGACAAGTCGACCAACATCATAAGCGCAGTGTCCACCTCTGGCCGCTCTTCCAACATCTTGAATACGTTGGCCTTGCCTGCAAATGCAGACGCAAGTCTGCGACTATCAAGTCGACCATGCTCACGACCGCTGTCCCAGTCCCTGTTCTGCTTGGCCATCAACGCACGCTCCAACTTACGACGCATGATGTTGGTTGCCCCTGCGGTAGCCTCCAACTTGTCATCGTAGTCCTTGCGCTTCCCATTGGCTAAGACCAGACCAACTGTGTTCGATCCATACTTGCCACGCTTGTCTGTGCGGTGGTGCCATTTGTCATGCGCAGTAGACATCGGACGGTACTTCCCATTCGATTGCTCGGTCAGTCCGTCTGCTTCCATAGCTTTCTTGACCGCATTCGACAGGTCAAAGTCCTCGTAGACATCGTCTGAGGTTTCGTCTGGCGTCTCACCTGCACCTACTCCGGTATCGCCGTCACCTTCACCGTCTTCTCCGTTGTCTTCACCGCGTGGGGCATCGCTCCCATCAGGTGTAGCATCTCCATCGTCTTCGCCCATAGGCTCGCCGCTTGGTGTGTCTGCGTCGTCAGACGCATCTCCATCTGGCTCCCGCACCTCAGAGTTGCCCTCACCGTCAGAACTCTGTTCTCCGTCGTCGCTTGGCTTCCCTCGCTTGGGTTGTTCGGGTTGTTGTGGTTGCTCACGATGTTCTCCTGTCTTCAGTTGGCGTTCCACCTCTCTGGCTAGAGCGATAACGTCGGTTGTATTCTGGCATCCACCTATGGCAGTCACCCAGTTTTCGAGTGCATTGCGCAACTCGCTATCAAGTAGGCCAAGGCACTTGTCACATGTCTCACCTCCGTAGTCCTTGCGACCCTCCCATGTGAGTGCCACCGCACTGATGAACTTGTCGTCACGCAGACGTGGATCACCCACTGGCACGTTGTCCAAGAACTCTTGGTTGACCGCATCAGATGTGGCCACAAGGTTTCTCTCTGCACCCGGATACTCGTCGATCACACGACGCTCCAACCACACGTCTTCCAACGCATTGTGGATGGCACGCAACAATCTGTTGCCTGTCCGCTGACACTCGTCACCAAACACCTTCAAAGCCTCGAAGTCTGTATGTCTGACATGCCCTGCCTCGTGATCCACGTAGCCACGAATGACATCGGCAGTCCCATCGCTCACGTCACCAGTCAGATCGAGCGTTGGCAGGATGATTGTTGAACCGTCAGTACACGCTTGCTCACCTTGGAACACGACGTTGACGCTTTTCTTACGTCCGAAGACGCTTGAGGTCTTGCTAACCTCATGTGTAAATAATTCACCTTTCATGTGTATGATCTCCCTTATTTGAATACACGGTTTACGATGCCCTTGAGTACCGCACGGTCTTGAACAGACGCACGGTCAAGCACGGTCATAGCGACCGCTTCCTCAATGGCTTTGTCTTGCTTGCTTGCAGGGAATACCTGCGTGAACATCACGATGCCCTCGGACAAGTCCAAGTAACCACGCGGTGTTATCGGTTGCATAACCTTGCTCGTCTTGAACGCCTCGATATGCTCGGTCACGTACTTGTTGACCTTGTCGAGCATGTCCTTGGCTAGAGCAGGTACACGCTTACTGATCAGACGCTTGCGCTCTGTCTCGTTCAGATAGTCGATGTGCGCCCACACTGTGAACCTATCAAGCATGGCCATACTCTGTGGCCTCGCACCCTGATACATGCCGAACTCGTCGCCCTGACCAACGGTGTTGCCAGTTGCAAACATGCGGAACATGCGGTGGGGTTGAATTATGCGTCCACCGTCCTCGGTCAACATCAATCCGTTGCCCTCGAACACTCTCTGCATCACATAGGCAACGTCTGGCCGCACGAAATCCAACTCGTCAAAGCACCCGATGTATGGCCCTGATAGCATCTGTGGCAAGATACCCTCAACGAACTTACTCACGGTGGTGCCACCCTCTTGCACAAGTGTGTCACGACCAATCAAGTCCATACGTGTGATCTCACTATCAAAGTTGACACGCATGAAAGGCCAACCCAAGAACGCGGCAACCTGTTCCACGAGCGTGGTCTTACCCGAACCTGAGTGACCATGCAGATATGTGCGCTTGTTAGATAAGATCGAGTACAGCACACGCAACAAGTCTGTGCCTCTGAACACGTAGTCTGCGTCCTTGGCAGGTACATGTGGATGTGGTGCATCCCACTCCCACACTGGCACGTCGAACTCAAACGACTGAGCCGCAACGCCCTTGATGCCAAACACATCCTTGGCTTTCGCGGTCTTAACCTTGCCTGTCGGTATCTCCGTACCCCTACTGGCTTCAACCACTTGCGGAATAGCAGACATGGATGCAACCTTGGCCTTCGCGGTAGCATCGTTCAATTCGCCAATCAGCTTGCCAATCGGTGGCAGACCCGCTTGCGATAATGCAAGGTCGATCAACTGTGCGTCTGCGGGTGGATTGTACACGGTCGTAGTCGGTGCAGGTTCCTCACCGTCTTGCTCCAGTTCCTTGACGACATCGTCTGCGGCCATCTGGATGAACGAGGACAGTACGCTCTTGAACGCAAACTTCTCTGTACGAGCGTGGATCATGGCTTGCAAACCATTGATGGTCTCGGAAGGTGCGCCAAGGGCTGTCTCCATGGCTTCAAGCACGTCGTCGCCGTCGTAGCCTTTGCCTACGCATTGATCGAAGATGTCGATGTAGTCTTGCAAACCGAAGTCGGCGATGTTGTAGCTCATGGGTGTTTCCTTCGCTGTAGGTGTGGATTTGAGTAAGATTGCACGCTGTCCGTCAGGCAGACCTTTCGGACGACCGAAGACGTAGCCAGTCTTGGATGCGGCAGATGTTTCACCCTCTCCGTCTGGGTCTACGATTGCACGTAAGACGGCATAAGGGTGAATGCTACCGTCAGCGAGTGCGCAGAGCGTGTCTTCGTCCAAGCTGTCACGTAAGCCCGATACTGTGGCACGTGGGTTGACTTGCGCCATTTCAGTGCCAACCAAGCGGCTGTTTTCGAACGCTTCAAACACGTCATGTGAGTTTAGTCCTGCAAAAGCAGGGGTTGCCAACTCGCGTAGGGCTTTCCTACGGTCGTTGAATGTGTCAATGCGTAACGCATCAAGCAATGAATGGTTCGTCATTGCGGCGGCTCCTTCTGTTTCGAGTTCTGAACAGCAAAACTGCTCATCGTATAAGTTCCTTCGGAATATTGCGCGTACACCTGTGTGCGTCGTAAAGACACCGTTTGATGTGTATAACGTGCGTTACACCTATTAGTCAACTCCCTTTTGACACCTAGTGTCACCTGTGGGTGTTGATTAGGAACGAGAAAACGCCGCAAGCGTATGAGCCTGCGACGTCTGCGGACATCTGCGGAGTAGTTCATCAGATGCCCTCGTTGTAGCGTGACAGCATGGCCTCGGCCTTTGCGCGTGAGCGTAAGACCTCGGCGATGTATCCGCTTGTGATGTGAATGATTGCCCAACCTCGTGGGTGCGAGCGAAGCTCGTAGTTGTCCCACATGATTAGTCGTCGCCCTCTAGCGATATAGGACATATGTGGCATTTCACTTCATGGTACGCGTACTCTTCGATTTGGGTTAGCGAGCCTGCCTTGTAGACGAGGTAGTCATTCCAGTACCATCCGTTCACGTCCTTCTCTGCGTCGCCATCTGCGAACCAATTTCTTGCGATTTGCTCGTGATAATCCTTGGGATCACCAGACGTTTCGAAGCATATCGCGTGCATGTGTTCAAAGTCGCCATGAGCTATCCATACGTCTGCGAGGTAGTATTTAATCTCGCTCATGATTTCACCCATGGCACGAGAACACACTCGCCCTTGATGTACTTGCCTGTGATCGTGCGCGTGGTCTCGCCACAGCCTGTGATCCAGTTGATGCCCAACCATGCGATGAGCAAGCCTGTGATCGCGCCCAAGGCAACTGTGCCTAAGACCTCGGTTAAGCGGATGCGTACCGCGACGTAGTCGCGTAGTTGTCGTCGTTGTCGTGAAGTCATGTGCGTATCTCCTTTGTTGGCACAAAAAAAAGCCCTACACGCATGTGCGTGCAGAGCTTTGATCAGGTGTGTGGGTGTGATTATTTACGCGCTTGTGCGAACGCTGTCAGGAACGCCGCTTGCATGGCTTCGTCCATGCCTGCGATTTGCTTCGCAAGTGCGTTGATGCTCGCTGGGTTAGCCTTCGGCTTCGCAGATGCGACCTTGGCTTTGGCCTTCGGCTTCGCCGTTGCAGGTGCGTTAGCGGCCTTGACTGCCGCCCATGCTTTCGCCTTGGCTTCGCCAATTTGCCCGTATGCGTTGACACGAGCCATGTCGCCTTCGGCCATCGCCTTCGCGAGGTTAGTCCAACGCACGCGCTTGGAAGTCTTCGACTTCGAGACCACCTGTGCGTGAATTGATTTCTTGGCAGTTACAGACTTCGAAGAAGTCCACGCAAGTGCGTGATCGCGTGAAGTTGCAAGCGTTGTGAGGTCAATGATGTTACCCATGGTAAGTTCTCCAATGCGCGTGTGAATACGTGGCGAGCGATGCGCAAGACGCAACGCCACAGGCTGATCGACATCGACCAACCTCACCCTATAAGTCCCTTCGGGATACATACGTGTGTGTGCGGACGATCCCCGCCGATGATTTCCTGTAAGCTGTTGAAAAGATTGCTGATGGGGTTTTTAACCCCATTGTGCATAGGCACGGGAAGGGTTCGCGTGAAACGTCTGCACACACAAGGCCAAAAACTCCCCTACATGGGGAGCAAAAACCCTGCAAAATCAACGGTTTGGGTCGCTCTGCGACCTGTATGTGACACAGACGTTACCCACATGCGGGGGGCGGGGGGTCATCCCGCCGGAGGGTCGCGCGTATATATAGTCACCTCCCCTACCCAACAAGTAAGCGGAGCAAAAAATGAAAACGTCTAACAGGTACGACAACCACCGCACCGAAATAGTATGTAAGACATGTGGAGAAAAGTTTGTGACGCGCAAAAGTCACGAGAGCCGAGCAAGTTATTGCTCCATGCGATGCAGAAAGACATCAACAGAAGTGAAAAAGATGAAGACAGCCGTAGCAAATGTAGAAAAACACAGCCTAACTCCAGCCCAATCCGCACAAATACGCGGACAGATCGCACGTTTTGTAGGCGATCAGATCACAGTAGCCAATGAAGTGGTAATGAATGGCAAGGAATGGACACCAACCCAAGCCCGTGTGTTCGGAATGCTCCTAAACAAAGTAGTTCCTGACCTAAACGCTTCATATGTCCAGCATGAACACCAAACAAAGAACTTAACAGAGATGTCACGCGAGGAACTAGAAGCAATCGCGTCTGGCATTAACACTATTGAAGGGGAGATCGTAGAAGATGCTGATTAAGAACCACCAGAAAGACCGCCTGCCGTCCGAGCTAACCATATCGGAGTTCGCGCACGCTATGAAACAACAAGACCTGTCCGCAGTCCCGCCCGAAAAGCGCAAGGCCGCTATCTTCGACCACTTCATGTCTGTCATGGCGGACGGCATACGCGATCCAGAAGCCAAGTTTGAAATCCTTATGTCACAGCAGATGCGCCGCAAGAATGCCTGACTTATCTCAGCGCGAAGTCGCTCGATACCTACTCCGCCTACGCGACGCATCCGACAGCTTCAAAGGTTTTGTCCGTCTGATGTACCCGGACTGGGAACTCGCAGACTTTCAACTAGAACTCATCGACGCCCTAGACAAACTAGAGCGCGGCACTCTTGGTGTGGACAACCTCCTCATCACAATGCCGCCTCGTCACGCCAAGTCCACCTTTGGCACAGTCCTCTTTCCATCCTACTACATGGCTAAGAACCCTCAACGCTATACAATGTCCTGCTCCTACAACAGCCAACTGGCCACAGACTTCGGTCGCCAAATCCGCTCAGTAGTAGAAGACAAGTCCATCCCGCAAGCCTTCCCCGACTTCCACCTCTCCCAAGATAGCCGCGCCGCAGACGTATGGCGCACAGAAGAAGGTGGTGCATACTTCGCAGTTGGCATCGGCGGTACAACATCAGGCCGACCAGCCAACCTTCTCCTCGTCGACGACCCGATCAAAGCCCGTGAAGACGCAGAAAGTATGACCCAGCGCAACAAGACGTGGAACTATTACACCTCTGCCCTAGCCACCCGGCTCCAGCCAGAAACAAACGGAACCAAGCCAAAGCAGATCATCATCCTCACGCGCTGGCATCCAGACGACCTCGCTGGTCGCCTCATGCAAACAGAAGACTGGGCGGAAGGCAGATGGCACCACATCAACTTCCCTGCCATCAAGCAAGTAACCAGTGGAAAAATCCGTCGCAACCAACTACCCGAAGACCACCCACAATACATGCAGGCTAAAGACCTCAACGCTCTCTCTCCAGCCAAGCGTACAATCGCCGAGACAGAGGAAGCACCCCTATGGCCAGAACGCTTTCCACTCGAAGACCTTAAACGCCGCGAACGTCTCAACCCGCGCGAGTTCGCATCACTCTACCAGCAACAGCCATTCATACAGGGCGGTAACTTAATCAAGACGGAGTGGTGGCAGAAGTACCCATCAGACCTCTCCCCAGAAAACTTCTCGACACTAATCATCGCAGTCGACACCGCGTTCAAGAAAACCGAAACCGCAGACTACTCAGTAGCTGTCGTCGCTGGCATGGATAGGAACGGCGACATATACATTGTAGACATAATGCGCGGCAAGTACGACTTCCCCGAACTCAAGCAACGCCTCATACGCCTTAACAACCGCTGGCGCGGTCGCGGTCTTCGCGCAATGTACATAGAAGACAAAGCCTCTGGCCAATCCCTCATCCAAGAACTCAAGCGCGAGAGTGGTATGGCTATAATCCCTTACAAGGTTGTCCACGACAAGGTTGCACGCGTCAACGCCATCCTCCCAATAATCGAGGGCGGTCGTGTCTTCGTGCCTGATCAATCTGATTGGCTCGACGCCTTCATCGAGGAGTGCGTAACATTCCCCGGCGGCAACCACGATGACCAAGTCGACGCCGCTACAATGGCAGTAGATATTTTATCACGAACATCAATCAGTCCAGAAGCGTGGTCACTACACGCAGACGCAAGCCAATCTCTTAATAATCATGACGTTTCATCATTAGGTAAATCTCTCAAAACCCGCGTCGGCCATGCCATTCCAAAATGGACAGGTTGGGGTTTGTAGGGACGACCACCCACACAACAGAAGGTATCTTTAGTCCATGAGCGTAAATGGCCCCAAAGCACGTACAACAGCATCAGGTTCCGCATACAGAAGCGCGGAATACGCCGCTGGCCCTAACGAGGGCGTAGTTGTCGATCTCTCTGAGTTCGCCGAACAACTTGTTGCATACGAAGACATATCGCACCTCCTCAATGAAGAGCAGGAGCGTCGGATTGTCGACTATGTTAAGTCGATGGTTGATATGTCCTATCACAAGATTAGGAAACGCTATGACCATTGGAAAGAAGCTGATCGCGCTCACGACGTATATGTTAGGCCAGACGCGACAGACTTCCGAGAAAAAGCCGTCATCGCCGACACCCGCGCCATTGCGGATACAGTCCTCACATACCTTATGGCCGCACTTTCTGGCCGTAACCCCATGTTCCAACTCGAAGGTCTCAACCGAAAGTCCCGACAGTCCTCACTTATATTGGAACGTGTTCTACATCAGCAGATGCGGCGTACCGCCGGAGAAGCACGTCTTGCACAGTTACTACTGGACAGCATACGCTATGGCTTCGCTCCGACGAAAGTCGTCTGGAATGCAAAGACAAACCAGAACCAAATAGTCAACTTCGATCCACGTCGCTGTTTTCCTGACCCCCGTGTAAACTGGGGCGACTGGGAGAACATGCAATACATCGTCTTCTCCGACTACTCTAGTTTTAACAGCCTTCTCTACTCCGGTATGTACCCGAAGCTAAAGAAGTTCCCTGCCCTGCGTCACAAGCTATCCCCTCCCAGAAATGCTTGGAATGCACATAAGTGGCATCAGGAAGAAGGGCGGGGTCTTTCCATAGACCCTGCCAGTCCTAATCAACGCGAGCGTATGGATCACGCCTACTTCACACTTGGCGACAGCCGCGTAACAGACGAGGCATGGATACGCCTATCAGGTCACGAGATTGGCATCCCAGCAATCGACCAAATCTTCCTCGTAGTCACAATCCTCGACGAGAATGTAGTCCTACGCTTCCAACTGAACCCATACGGACAGCAGTTCCCAACAGTCATCGGCGGTCTATACCAAGATCAGCACAAGACTTACGGTCAATCGCTCTACGATCTGATCTTACCGATGCACGACATCGCAACATATCTAATGCGTTCACGTATCGACAACATCAGTGCCGCACTCAACAACCTTATCTTCGTTGACCCGACCCAAGTGTCTGTCCCAGACTTGATCGACCGCAACCCATGGGGTGTAGTTCGCACCTTGCCCGGCTCCAAACCGGGCGACGGCGTATTCATAGCTCAAGTACCAGACGTAACACGCGGTCACTTCAACGATATTGCCGCAATGTCTGAACTTAAACAGCGTGTAAGTGCCGCTTCAGACGCACAACAAGGTATGCCAACCTCAGACGGCATCCGCACAGCCACAGAAATACAACGCCTAACCCAACTTGGCTCCCAGCGTCTTGGCGTCTTGGCTCGTATTATGTCTGCCACAACCATTCGCCCGATGGTCAGAATGATGACAGCCAACATTCAAGACAGCCTATCTATGCAAGGCTCCATAAAAATAGACCAACTCAACATGCCGAACCAACTCTCAAGCATGGTTGAAGATGGCTACCTCGATTACGACGTGCAGAAGAACCTACAGGGCGACATTGATTACCTTGTCATCGACGGCACACTCCCACTTGAGCCAACGCGCAATGCAGAGACGTGGATGAACATGCTACAGATTATGTCCCAGACTGGTCTGAACATGGAATACAACGCAGGCCAGATTGCAGAAGAGGCAATCCGCGCAATGGGTATCACAGACTTAGACCGCTTCCGCGTCTCCAAAGATCAATTAGAGCAAGAAGGGCCAAGTCCTTCACAGCAAATGCAGTTAATGGAAAAAATGCGCGGCGCATCCGTACAACCACAGGGTGATGTCCAGAACGAAGTCCAGAAGGGCAACCTAATACCAATGAGTGAGGCAAAAAGACGATGAGCCAAAAGAAAACTGCCCTAGCTTCCACTATAGATCAAAAGGTCGTTGACTACGTTGATGAAGTAGAGCGCGTACAACAACGCGATCAAAACGTCCGCGATGAGCAACGTACCTCTGAAGTTACTGCCCTACAATCTCAGATCGAGGCCATGCGTTTGCGCATCTCAGAACTAGAGGGAGTGACCAATACAACCGCATTGGACGACAAGTACACGCTTACTAAGGCAAAGTTAGTGCGTCTGATGAAAGACATGGGGTATTATGACTGATGGGTATAACGCGTCCTACAGGTGAACAGTTAAGGTTTCGGAGCGCAACGACAGGCGACCACATTCTTGACACATATATGGAGAACTCAGAGAAGGGTAGCCGCACGCTCCCCGATTTGATGGATGATCTTTTTGATAGCAGTGGTGTATTCCGCGCCGCTAACTTTGAGTTCCGCTTCGACAGTACAAACGACAAAATCCAGTTCCGCGCAGGCAACTTCGCCAACAGTAACACTGGCTGGACGGACATTACCACGTTCTTCGACATCACTGGCACCTTCAACGCGTCAACAACCTACAACAACTTCGACCTCCTAACCCTTACAAACAAGGACGTTTACATCGTCCATGGCCTTTCATCTGGCACAACATTCGCAGACGAAGCGGCAGTCATCGCATCTGCCAACACAGAAAAGCTCGTAGATGTATCCGAAGCAAGGGACTGGGCATCCAAGACGGACGGCCAAGTTGTAAGCACAGACTATTCATCTAAAGCCTACGCAGTTGGCGGCACGGGCGTTGACACAACAACGGGTTCTGCAAAAGACTGGGCGATCAAAACATCCAGCACAGTCGGCAACACCAGCGAATACTCAGCGAAATATTGGGCAACCAGTACAGCAGTCACCACTGTTTCGTCTGGCATAGCCAACATCAACACTGTTGCGGCGGCAATCGCCAACGTAAATACAACCGCAACAAACATATCAAACGTAAACACTGTAGCTGGCATATCCGCAGACGTAACATCTGTTGCAAACATAGACAGCAACGTCACAACAGTTGCGGGCATCTCAGCAAATACAACCACTGTTGCAGGCATCGCATCGAATGTTACAACAGTTGCTGGCATTTCCGCCAATGTTACAACAGTAGCTGGTATAGCATCCAACGTCACCACAGTCGCAAACAACAATACAGACGTATCTACTGTCGCGACCAACGTAACAGACTTGCAGACTGTTGCAGACGAGATCGACAACAACAACTTGCAGACGGTAGCGAACGACATCGCCGCAGTCATAACTGCCGCAGACGACCTTAACGAAGCCACGTCAGAAATCGACACAGTCGCTAACTCTATAGCAAATGTAGACCTTGTTGGCGGCTCGATAGCCAATGTAAACACGGTCGCCACAAACATAGCGAACGTAAATACAACGGCCACCAACATAGCAAACGTCAACACAGTTGGCGGCATAAGTGCGAACGTCACAACCGTGGCAGGCATAAGCGCAAACGTAACAACAGCCGCGACGAACAACGCGAACATTACAACAGTCGCTGGTATCTCAGGCAATGTTACAACGGTCGCAGGCATTTCAGCCAATGTAACGACAGTCGCAGGCATATCGGCAGACGTGACCACAGCGGCAACCAACGTAACAGCCTTCAACAACACCTATCTCGGCGCACAATCGTCTGCACCGACGCAAGACCCAGACGGTTCGGCTCTCGATCTAGGTGATTTGTACTTCGACACCACATCCAACACGATGAAGGTATATGCCCAATCTGGTTGGACGGCGGCAGGTTCGTCTGTCAACGGAACGGCAGACCGCTTTAATTACACAGCAACAGCAGGCCAAACCACATTCACTGGTGCAGACGCAAACGGCAACTCTCTTGCATACGATAGTGGCTACGCAGATATTTACATGAACGGCGTAAAGCTCGCTCCGGCAGACTATACTGCAACTAACGGCACATCCATCGTCTTGGCTTCTGGCGCGGCATTGAATGACACTCTTGAGATAATTGCCTACGGCACATTCACTCTTTCTACCCACTACACCAAGACACAATCAGACGCACGTTATGTAAATGTTGCTGGTGATACTATGACAGGCGACTTGTCATTCGGTGACGACGACAAAGCATTGTTTGGCGCTGGAAACGACTTAAAAATATACCACTCAGCTAATAATCAGTCGTATATTCATGAGGTTGGTTCTGGTGATTTAAATATTCTTGCAACAAACCTTAAATTACAAGATGCAGGTGGTTCAACCAAGGTGCTTGTAAACTCCACAGGCATAGACGTAACTGGCACAGTGACGGCTGATGGGCTGACTGTGGATGGGGATGTTTTACTTAACGGTGACCGTGATTTACATCTCGTAGGGTCTAACCCAAATGCAGGAACGCCTTTTAAGTACGGTGAAGTAACTTTTGGTGATTCTTCTTCAAGTCAATACCCCCAACACGCAAAGATACTTTCAAATGGCAACTACGCCAATCAAACAAGCCTAGAGTTTCATACCTCCAATACTAACTCTTCGCCATTGCGTATGAAGATAAACAACAACGGCGACATCAGCTTCTACGAGGACACAGGCACGACACCAAAGTTCTTCTGGGACAGTTCCGCTGAATCGCTTGGTATTGGGACGAGTTCGCCTAGTTTGGGTAGTAGTGGCTATGGGTTGCATATTAAGGGTGCAACAAACAAAGATGGCACATTAAAGTTAGACAGCACTACAGCTAACTATTCTGGCATTATTCAGTTTACCGAAAACGGCACAGACCAATGGCGTATTGCTTATGATGGCACAAATAACCACCTAGAGTTTACCGAAAGTGGCGTTGCTGACCGAATGGTTATTCAAGACGGCGGCAACGTTGGTATTGGTGTTTCTAACCCTGCTCAAAAGCTGGTTGTAAATCAAACAGTTGCAAGTTCAGACAGTATTATCCGAGTTCAAAATTCAAATTTACCTGCGTCAGGAAACCATCGTGTGGAATTTCTTGATGCAACAGGGACAAGTGAAGGAACAAACCAATTCAGATACGCCTATATAGCGGGTGAAAGAAGCAGTGGTAGTAACGATGGCCATTTTATCATAGGCACAAAACCTGATAATTCTACATCCCCAACTGAAAAGTTTCGTATTACATCACAAGGTGATGTTAGTATAAATACCTCATCGGGCATTTCAATAAATACAGATGGTGCAAATAACCACTCGCACACAGCTTACGTCGATTTACATTACAACGGCACATCAGGTAGCCATGAAGATGGTATTCGTTGGTTTGATAAGCGTAACCAACAGAATGCGGCGGTTGTAAATAGTTTATATGATGACGGCGCAGGTAGTGCCAGAGCCTCCCTTCACTTCAGAACCGCAGTAGGCAGTACCCTAGCAACCAGAATGAAAATAGATGGATATGGCTACGTCACAAAGCCATATCATCCTTCTTTCTCAGCCCGTTCACCAAGTGGCGGTAGTAATACCAATG
>ENA-OQVM01004207-OQVM01004207.1-marine-metagenome-genome-assembly--contig:-NODE-4207-length-14835-cov-8.309053_pt1 | contig 14835 bp, 13 predicted proteins | sample MGYA00237776_ERZ505498 | MGnify/ENA primary metagenome ERZ505498 (study PRJEB26159, sample SAMN06265151) | marine metagenome | isolation source: Helgoland LTER site | place: Germany:Helgoland, sampling... | reverse complement strand
CCCTATTTTTCAACCCAGCGCTCTTTCATGCGGCAGGCGCAAATACGAGCAGTGACATTCACCGCATGGCCAACTTGCTACAGGTGTCTTCTGCGTTCGGGCGTGCCATGGAAACGGTAGACCGTGAGAAGATGTGCAAACTGCTGTATCCCCATGCTTTGGCCGCACACCAGAACAGCACATTGGGCGTTTTCGGCCTAAAGGCTGCAATTGCGGCGTCTGCAGAGGGGTATTCATTTCCGACCAATTTGGACCTTGATCCCCCCAAAGGCGGGCTTGCACCTGAAACCCAGCAAGCGCTGTTTATACGTGCCCTTGCTGAGGATTTTGATCTTCAGAAATTTGGAGCGATTCTGGATGAGATGCGCATCAAACAATTGGCATAGTGTCATACGATCTACGCAAGAATGTCTGACGATTTCGCTAGGCCAGACTTGCAAAGCGTCCATTCGCTGCTCTGCAGAAAACTGTAAGTCTGCGGGCAAACCGGACTTTTGCAGATGCGGCTATTGCTGACTCTGCATTTCTTTGCACCCGGATACGTGCTCGAGCATTGCACTCTCCTAGTCGCAGAAGCAGTCATTGGGTAATGTACCAAAAGTCGTCCGTTTTCTCGGACGCTTGTGTGGCTGAGACAAAGTAATTTCTAGTGATCTGAGGTGCGTGCTGCGCGGCATTGGCTCACTTTGGCAAGTCGTTCATTGCGGCCAGCGTATGATCCAACCCGGATCGAATGTGCCCTTCCAGAACAATCTTGGCCGTTGCGACGTCGCGCGCAAGTGCCGCATCAAACATGGCTTTATGTTCATCAATCGCGGGCGCGCCACGGTGGGTCAACACCAGCATCTGGTAGCGCAGGTATTTGTCGAAAATCGTGCCATGTAGAGACAGCAGGTTCTCTGAATTGCAGGCTTGGATCAATGCCTGATGGAATTCCCAATCATAGCGTTTCCACAGTTCTTTCTGGCTCTTGTCCCCGCCCAGCATTTTCTGCTCGATCAGGTGCAGCTTGTGATGGGCCGCGACAAGGTTGCCTTCCCAATCGGCATCACCGCACGCGATGGATGTTTCAAGGGCCGAACATTCCAGCAAAATCCGAAGCTCTGCAATTTCCGTCAAATCGGTGGCCGACACGGGCCGAACAAAGAAACCGCGCTGCTCGGCCGCTTGTACAAACCCTTCACTGGCCAGACGGTTTAGCGTTTCTCGCAACGTCGACACGCTGGCCGCGTAACGGTCGCGTAATCCGTCAAGCTTGAGTTTCGTACCCGGCGCAAGTTCACCAAAGATGATGTCGTGCTTGATCCGCTCGTATGTGCTGGAGCCTACGGTGGGGGCGGTTTGAGCCATGCTGGGCCTTTTATTTCATGTAACTTTGCGGTTGATAGCACGATCATCCGATATTCCTCAATGGTGGATAAAGTAGGCGATAACAAAAAATATCATATATTATTGCGAATCTCGTGAACTCTGTTAGCGTGGCGAAAATGCGATACGAGAGGGCCGGATGGGGCAAACAATGAAATTGGCGGTCGTGGGGGCAGGTCTTGTGGGCCAACGCCATATAGCTGCGATCGGCCAAGTGGATGGCGTTGAATTGGCCGCCGTGGTCGAACCCGGACCGACGGATCAAACCGTCCCCGTGTTCGCTTCATTGGACGATATGTTTGCAGCCGTAAATGTCGACGGTGTGATCCTGTCGACACCCACATTGATGCATGTCAATGGCGGAATAGCCTGCGTGGATCGTGGTGTGCCAGTGTTGATTGAGAAGCCCTTGGCTGCCTCTGCGGATGAGGCCCAAGGGTTGATTGATCGCGCCTTAGAAAGGGATGTGCCAATTTTGGTCGGCCATCACCGCCGTCACAATCCAATCATTCAAAAGACCGCTCAACTCATCAAGGAGGGGGCGATCGGGCAAGTGCGCGCGGCGCAAGTGACCTGTTGGTTCTATAAGCCCGACGATTATTTCGAGATTGCCCCGTGGCGCAAGAAGGCCGGCGCGGGTCCGATCTCGGTCAATCTGGTGCATGATGTTGATCTGATGCGCTACTTTCTGGGTGAGGTCGTGACAGTGCAGGCCCAAACTGCGCCGTCCTTGCGTGGTTTTGAAAACGAGGACCTTGCGGCTGCGGTATTGCGGTTTGAAAGCGGTGCGGTCTGCACCATCACCGTGTCTGACAGCATTGCGTCGCCGTGGAGTTGGGAGCTCACCTCGCGCGAATACCCGATTTACCCCGCCACAAACGAATCCTGTTATCTGATTGGTGGTTCCGAGGGCGCATTGTCGATACCTGATATGCGGCTTTGGCAGCATGAAGGCGGCACGAGTTGGTGGAATCCGATCAAAGCGACGGTCATGCCCGTCAGCTCGTCCGACCCGCTGATCAATCAAATTGCCCACTTTCGGGATGTCATCTCGGGAACGGAAACGCCGCTCGTAACTGGCGAAGAAGGCTTGAAAACATTGCGCGTCGTCGAGGCGATTCAATCAGCTGCGCGCACACAGTCATTGGTTCAGCTGGATGTAGATCGGGAGGGAAACCCTGCTGCGGCTGAATAAAAATATCCTATATTTTGCAAAATGTATTGCGAAATTGGAAAAATGAGGCATTAATCTGCCACACAAACGGGTCCGATCGGGCCAACATACGTCTGGGAGGACAACATGACACTTAAACTGACACGCCGTCTTGCGATGGCTTCCATGATTGCAGCTGGCACATTTGCCGCCGCACCAGCATTTGCCGATGGTCACGCGATCCAGCTTCGCATGGCCACATCCGGTTCAGAAACAGATGCACGTTCTGTTGCACTGGCCGAAGTGTTCGGCCCTGCGGTGGCAGGCTTTGCATCCTACGAGCCATCCTACAATGCGACCCTGTTCGACCAAGGTACAGAGTTGGACGCGATCAGCCGTGGCAACCTTGAGATGTCGATCACATCGGCGCAAGAGCTGGCACAGTTCTTCCCCGAGTTTTCGATCTTTGCCACAGGGTATGTTCACCAAGACGCCGCGCACCAAGTGCGCGTGTTCAACGACCCGCTGATGGCTCCGTTCCTTGCAACTGTTGAGGAAGATTTGGGCGTGAAGCTGCTTTCCGTGATGTATCTGGGTCGCCGCCACGTGAACCTGCGCCAGACCCGCGAAGAGCTTGACGTGCAGACACCTGCCGACCTTGCTGGCGTGAACCTGCGGATGCCGGGCACGGATGCATGGCAGTTCTTGGGTGCCGCTCTTGGCGCCGCTCCAACGCCAATGGCCTTTACCGAAGTGTACACAGGCCTGAGCACCGGCGCGATCGACGGTCAGGACAACCCGCTTCCGACCGTGGTTGACCGCAAGTTTTACGAGGTCACAAACCAGATCGCGCTGACATCCCACCTTGTGGATCTGAACTACATCGCGATCTCTGCTGCGACGTTCAACGCAATGACACCTGAACAGCAGTTGACTGTCCAAAAGGCCGCTGATGCCGCTGCATCTGTTGGTCGATTGCGCCAGCTTGAGTTGGAAAACAACCTTGCGGCGTTCCTCGAGGATAACGGTGTTGAAGTGTATACACCTGATCTGGCAGCTTTCCGTGAGCACGTTCAGGCGCAGTATGTTGGCTCTGAGTTTGCCGCCAGCTGGCCCGAGGGCGTGCTAGACGCGATCAACGCACTAGGCAACTAAAACACAGTTGGGGAGACTTGCCATGCAAACGCTTTTTCGGTGGGTCTCCCGTATCACTGACGCAATCGCGGCCACACTGCTGGCCGTGATTTTCTTTACCTTCCTGCTCCAGATCGGATCGCGCTATACGCCGCGCATCATCCGCAACTTGGGTCTTGAAGAAACCTTTCCGACCCTTGCTTCCGTGCAACCCCTTGGCTGGACTCTTGAGTTCATTGCGATCCTTTGGGTCTGGGTGATCTTTTTTAGCTGCGCCTTTGTGGTGCGCGAGTGGGATCACGTGAAATTCGACATCATTTATCTGGCGGTCTCGCGCCGGATGCGGACGATTTTCGCAGTGATCTCTGCGATCGCCATAGTAGCGGGGATGCTCTATGCGCTGCTGCCCACGCTCGACTACATCGACTGGATGAAAATCCGCAAGACATCCACAGTGCGCAATCCGTTTACGGGCAGCAAAATCCCTATGCGGACGATCTTCAGCGTCTACGGCGCGTTCATGATAGTGGTGGCCGCGCGTTACGCATGGCTCGCGATTAACACTTTCCGAAACGGCCCGCCCAAGACCGAACTTGAAATCGTGCTCGAGGCCGAAGCCGCCACCGATGCCAACGCTGCGGAGGCAAAATCATGAGCATGGAACTTATCGCCCTTCTTGTGACGCTCTTTTTCCTCGCAGGGATCGGCACGCCGATTGGCTATTCGATCCTACTGGCCTCTGTCGTTTACCTTGGCATTGCCGGTCTTGATGTTGCACTGGCCGGCGAGAAAATTCTGCAAGGTTTCTACGGTAGTGCAATCCTGCTGGCCGTGCCACTGTTCATTGTCGCCGCCAACATCATGAATGCGGGGTCAGTCACAGACCGTTTGTTGAACTTCTGCGTTGCCGTTGTCGGACGTTTCAAAGGCGGGATGGGACATGTGAATGTCGCCGCCTCGCTGATCTTTTCGGGCATGTCAGGGTCCGCGGTGGCAGACGCGGCTGGCATCGGCAAGATCATCATCTCGATGATGACCCGCAGCGGCAAATACAGCCGTGGGTACGCGGCTGCGATCACTGCAGCTTCGGCGACTATCGGGCCGATCATTCCACCGTCAATTCCTATGGTTCTTTATGCGCTGGTGTCCAACGCATCCATTGGTGCACTGTTTCTGGCGGGCATCTTGCCGGGCCTTATCATGGGCGCCGTGTTGATGGGAATGAACGGTTATCTCGCCCATAAGCGCGGGTTCGAGGTCGAGGAAACAGTGCCGTTCAAACAACTGCCGCGTGCCACCGCGAATGCGTTTCCTGCACTGCTGATGCCGGTGATCCTGTTGTACGGAATCTACGGCGGTGTCACCACGCCGACGGAAGCCGCAGCTGTTGCCGCATTCTATGCGCTTTTGTTGGCGGGCTTGTTCTACCGCTCGCTCTCACTCAAGTCGCTCTACAATGTCTTCGTGGACTCCGCGCGATCCTCAGCGGCCGTCGGCATCGTGATCGGCGGGGCGTTTATCCTAAACTACATCGTAATTACCGAGCAAATCCCACAGGCGATTTCAGCCATGCTGGAAGGGGCGGAAATTAGCCCGCTAATGTTCCTGATCATGGTTAATGTGTTGATACTCTTGCTGGGATGCGTGCTTGATGCGACCACAATCATTCTTGTGATTGTTCCCCTGTTTATCCCGACATGCAAAGCATTGGGTATTGATCTGGTGCACTTCGGGGTTCTGGTTGTCGTCAATTCTATGATCGGGCTGATTACACCGCCCTATGGCATCTTGTTGTTTGTAATCAACGCGGTGACGGACATCCCCCTGCGCGAAATCATTTCAGAGATTTGGGCGTTTCTTGCTGTGCTGATCGCCGCGTTAATCGTGATGATGCTGTCGCCAAACCTCGTGCTTTGGCTACCACGGCTTCTTGGGTATCAGGGCTGATGCTGACAATCCCCACCCATATCGCGCCCGGTGAGCTGGCGAAAAAACTGACAGCCATAGCGGCGGTCGGTTTTGACGCCATTGACCTAAGCCTGTCCGACGTGGCCCAGTTCGACGGCCCGCTCGACAACCTCGCGACCCTGATTGAACAAGCAGGCCTGAAAATCGCCTCACTCGGCGCGGTGCCGTCAGGTTCCAGTGCCGCCCAGATCAAAGCCAAGATTAACATGGCCACGTCATTGGGCGCGGGAGTGCTGATCCTTGATATTGTGGGTGAGGTGCCACTCGACCTTCCACAATCTGTCGATGTAAAGCTTGCACTGCGCCCCACCCGTGCGGCTGAGGCAGGGGTTGTTGAATATGTCGCTAAGCAAAAAGACCCGAACATCGGCCTCGCGCTCAACGCCTTTGAAGTTCTCGGCGATGGTTCGCGTCCGGCGCGGTTGCGCGACCTTGATGGTGCATCTGTTTTCCATGTCGCCCTTTGGGACGGACCAAACCAACCAATGTTGCCCGGGCAAGGCACATTGAATTTGGGTGGATTGGCGCGTGTTCTGGCGCGTGGTGGCTATCGTGGGCCTTGGTCGGTAGGCGCCACGCCAGAGGGGCGCGACACGCTGCGCAACGCCTACAGGTCTTTGGTAACGGTCCTGTCTGATGCCGCACAAACGGAACCCTTGTTGGAGGGCGCGACCCCTGATTTGCCTGCTAAAGTTCCGGCCAACGGATTTGAGTTCATTGAGTTTGCGGTCGATGAGGCAAGTGCCGCTGAACTTGAAGCGGTCCTGACATCGATGGCGTTTCGTCGCGAGCGCAAGCACCGCTCAAAGCTGGTGTCATTGTGGCGTCAAGGCGCTGTGAATATCGTCATCAACCGTGAAGGTGCGGGTCACGCCGCACAAGCCCTAGCGGATCATGGACCCTGCGTGTGTGACATGGGTCTGCGCGTTCAAGACGCAGCCGAAACCGTTGCACGGGCCAAATCACTTGGCACGCAGGATTTCACGCAGGCTGTTGGTTTGGGAGAACTCGATATCCCAGCCGTGCGCGGTGTGGGCGGCAGCGTTATTCATTTCATCGACGAACGCTCAGACCTGCACCGTGTCTGGGATATTGAGTTTGAGCCGGCCAACACTGCGAAGGCGACCCCACCCGCCGGTTTGCGGCGCATCGACCATGTCGCCCAAACCATGCGCTATGAGGAGATGCAAAGCTGGCTTCTCTACTACCTCACCACTTTCGAGATGAAGAAATCGCCGATCGTCAATGTCGCCGATCCGTCGGGAATCGTGCGCAGTCAGGCGATTGAGACCCCTGAGGGCGAAGTACGCTTGAACCTGAACGGTGCGGCGGATGCGGACACGCTTGCTGGGTCCTTTGTGTCGGGCCGCCCCGGTGCGGGTGTTCAGCATATTGCGTTTCAGACCGACGATATTTTTGAAACGTCTACCTTGCTTCTGTCCTCGGGGTTCGAAAGGCTCTCTATCTCGCAGAATTACTATGCGGATACACAGGCTGAATTCGGATTGGACGATGCGGCAACACAGGCCCTGCGCACCCACAACCTGCTCTATGATGAAGACGCGGGCGGTGCCTATTATCAACTATATGGCCAATCCATTTTTGACGGGTTCTTCTTTGAGATCGTCCAGCGAAAGGGGCGGTATATGGGCTATGGCGCCCGCAATGCGTCCGTCAGGCTGGCATCACAATCGCGGTCCATCTTGAAGCAAGCATCATGAAGGCCGCTTTGATCGGGAAAGGCATCGCGGCCTCCCTCACGCCTGCTTTGCACGAGGCTGCAGGGGCGGCTTTGGGTATCCCCTATTCCTATGACCGCTACGATTTGGCGACGCCTGAGCATGCGGGTTGGTCTTTGGCAAAAGCGGTGGATGCGGCACAGGCTGCTGGCTGCCGTGGGGTGAATGTGACCTATCCGTTCAAACAGGACGTCATGGCGCTACTCGATGAAATCTCGCCTCAGGCGTGCGAAATTGGGGCGGTCAATACTGCCGTCTTTGAGGGCGAGAGACGCATCGGCCACAACACCGATTACCTTGGTTTTCGTGCAGCGTTCGAGCGGAATATCAAAGGATTGCCCCGTGAAACAGCTTTGCTGCTGGGCGCAGGTGGTGCAGGTGGCGCGGTTGGGCTGGCGCTGATCGACCTTGGGGCCAAGACACTTTGGATCCACGACAAGAACCAAATGGCAGCGCAGAAACTAGCTGACCGCTTAGCAAACTTGCGGCCCCATGCATGTTGTGCAGTTTGGAGCTCACAAGGTGAAGTTGATGGCATTATCAACGCGACACCCATGGGCATGGCCAGCCACCCTGGCCAAGCGATCTTACTGGACGATGTGACGACACGCCACTTCGTTGGCGACATCGTTTACTTTCCGCTTCAAACTGCCTTGTTACGCGATGCCGCTACACGCGGTTTTCATGTGATGACAGGGGGCGGCATGGCGGTTGGTCAGGCGGCCGAAGCGTTCAAACTATTCACGGGAAAGACCCCCGATCATGCCCGCATGACACAGCATTTTCACGAGATAACACATGAGGTTTCCGCATGAGCGATGACGCAGATGCAATCCGCGCTTGGTGGCGCACATCAATTATCGACATGGCGCCGGGCAAAATCGCGTTTCGTGGGCACCCTATCCAAGACCTGATTGGCAACGCATCGTTTCCGCAAATGATCTGGCTGATGACAGCTGGGCGTCTGCCGTCAGCAAACGAAGCGGCGTTGCTTGAAGCCGCATTGGTCGCAGGTGTCGATCATGGACCCCAAGCGCCGTCTATTGCTGCTGCACGTATGACGGCGACTTGTGGTGTGGGGCTGAACAATGCCATGGCAAACGGGGTGAACATGCTTGGAGATGTGCACGGCGGCGCGGGAGAACAGTGTGCGGATCTTTACTATGATATCAACGACAGGATGGAGGACGGCACTGTTTTACAAGACGCAGTGCAGATGGGCCTTGATGCCTGGCGCGCTGAGAACGGTAAAATCGTCAGCGGCTTTGGGCACCGGTTCCACAAACCTGTCGATCCACGAGCGCCTCGACTAATGGCGCTTGTGCGCGAGGCAGCAAAAGCGGGAACCGTGTCTGGCCGCTATGCCGACATCGGGGAAGCCGTGCAGGCGAACCTGAGCGCCCGCAAACCTCTGGCGATGAACATTGATGGGGCAACGGCGGTGATTTTCTGCGAACTTGGCTTCCCCGCACCCTTGTCGCGGGGCCTCTTTTGCCTGTCCCGTTCCGTCGGAATTCTGGCTCATGCATGGGAACAAATGCAACAGGGCGGGCGCAACAAAGGACCGATGCCGCCTGCCTACTTACCAAAATACGATAAAGTATAAAATATCATAGATTTTGGATTACCTAATATGTTATGCCTTTTCGCAGACATCATGAGGTGATTCCGAAATGCCAGACGAACACGGCGATCCGCTTTATTCCTTGGCGCATCTGACCCTGATCAATGCGACAGCACCCGAACTGATCTACATCGCGGCGCGCGCTGGCTATGACGCGGTGTCACCCCGCTTTATCCAAATGAATGTCCCCGGTGAATTCCGCGAAAGCCCCATCGACACGGCCATGGTGTCGGCCACGAAAACTGCACTTCAGACCACGGGCCTTAAAGTGCTGGACATCGAACTGGCGCGCATCACCGAAGACTGCGACCCGCGCAGTTTTGAGGCAGCGTGCGCATTGGGCGGCGAATTGGGTGCCACCCGTATGATCATGTCCGCATGGACCGGTGCGCGAGATGATCGCAATTTTATCGTCGATTGCTACGCGGAAACCTGTGAAATCGCCCACGCCTACGGGCTGTCAGTGGACCTCGAATTTCCCAGCTTCAGCCGGTTGCGCACGCTTGATGAAACCCTTGATATTGTGCGCGCCGCCGACCAACCTAACGGGGGCATTTTGGTCGATACGCTTTATCTGCACCTCAGCCGAGTTGACCTTGCCGAACTGCTCCATGTGCCCGCAGACCTGCTGAATTTCCTCCACATCTCGGACGCTTTGCCTGGCATCGCGGACACGCGCGAAGGGATGATCCAACTGGCCCGCGATGCGCGTTTGTACCCTGGTGAGGGTTGTATCGACTTTGCTGGCATCATCGAACGCATGCCGTCTTTAGATTACTCAATCGAGCTTCCCAACAAATCCCGAATCGCTGAGCTCGGGTTTGAAGAACACGCGCGGCGCTGTTTGAGCCACGCTAAACGCACCTTCGGGCATGTCCGCTCCCAGCGGCGCACCCATCCTATTCCTCCACTAGAAAGCACACAGAACGATGGCCAAAGAGCTTACTGACGACGACCGCCAACTGACGGCGGATATGATTGCGCGGGCCCGCGTGGCGATGGCAGAAATCGAAGACTGGAGCCAGGCCGATCTGGACCGGTTGAGCCAAGCGATTGCGTGGTATGCAGGCAACGAGGCCACCTTTACACGGTTGGCCGAACAGGGCGTCGATGAAAGTGGTATTGGCGATCGCGAGGGCCGCCCCACCAAACGCTTCAAGATACAGATGGTGCTACGTGATGTGTTGCGCACCCCGTCAACTGGGGTGGTCGAAGTTGACGAGGCCAAAGGGCTCGCCAAATACGCCAAACCCGCCGGCGTGATCGCCTCGCTTATCCCGATGACAAACCCCGCAATGACGCCACCGGTGACAGGGGTGTCTTCGGCAAATGCGCGCAACGCTGTGATTTTCTCTCCGCACCCGCGCACTGCAGGCACCACGTTTGAGATGGTCGAGATGATGCGCAAGGCCTGTGTGGCTGTGGGTGCGCCTGCCGATCTGTTTCAGGCGGTGCGGTATCCGTCTATTCCGTTGACGCAGCACTTGATGGAAGAATGTGACCTAACGCTGGCGACGGGCGGCAAACCCATGGTGAAGGCGGCGTATTCTTCGGGTCGGCCTGCTTATGGGGTAGGTGCGGGAAATTCGTCCATCGTGATTGACGAGACGGCTGATATTGACATCGCCGCCGCCAATACACGGATATCTAAGACCTCTGATTTTGGGTCAGGCTGTTCGGCGGATGGCAACATTATCATTCAGAAATCCATTTACGATCAGATGGTTGCAGCGTTGCAGGCCGAGGGTGGTTATCTGTGTTCTGTCGAAGAAAAGGCGCTGCTTGAGGCTGCGATGTGGGATGAAAAGGGCAACCGGACCTTCCCAACCATCGCCTGCAAGCCACAGCAAACGGCAGATGTTGCAGGGTTCAAGGTGCCCGAGGATTGCAAGTTCCTGATGGTGGAAAATCAGGGGCAGATCGGGCCAGAGCACAAGTTCAGTAAAGAAAAGCTGACCACCGTCATGGCGCTTTATCACTTCGAGACGTTCGAAGACGCCCTCGACACCGTGCGCCAGATTTATGCGACGGGTGGTATCGGCCATTCCTGCGGCATCTACAGCCACAACGACGACAATATCGATGCGCTCGCACGGGTCGCACCTGTCAGCCGGATGATGGTGCGCCAACCGCAATCCAAAGCCAATGCAGGATCATGGACCAACGGTATGCCGATGACCAGTTCGCTGGGCTGCGGCATCTGGGGCGGCAACATCACCAACGAAAACGTCACTATGAAACACATGATGAATTACACATGGGTCGCCCGACCCATCGCCGAGGATCGCCCCAGCGAGGCAGAACTTTTTGGTGAATTCTACGGACAGGAGATCGCATAATGGACGGCACCAAAGTAGACGGCAAAACCGTCGCAGAACATATCGTTGATTTTCTTGGACGGCGGAATGTTGAACACGTGTTTGGCTTGTGCGGGCACACCAACATTGCTGTTCTTGCGGCGCTGGCCGAAAGCCCGATTGATTTCATCACCGTGCGCCACGAACAAATTGCGAGCCATGCGGCGGATGCTTATGCGCGGGTCACGGGGCGTGCATCCGTGGTGCTTTCGCACCTCTCGCCGGGCCTGACAAACTGTGCCACAGGTGTCGCCAATGCAGCACTTGATTGCATCCCGATGGTCGTGATTGCGGGCGATATTCCGACGCACTACTACGGCAAGCATCCGCATCAAGAGGTGAACCTGCACGCGGACGCCGCCCAATGGGAAATCTACCGTCCTTTCGTGAAACGCGCGTGGCGTGTGGACCGTGCCGATCTTATGGCGGAAATCCTTGAAAAGGCATTTCATCTGGCGGAATCCGGCCAACCCGGCCCCGTCCTGGTCAACGTTCCAATGGATATCTTCAGCGAAGTCATCCCGTCCGATACCTTTGATCGCATCGAGGGCAACACCAAATCGCTGATCAAACCCTGCATAGACGATGAAACCGCCCGTGCGATCATCAAAAAGATCGCAACTGCCGACAAACCTGTCGCCTATATCGGCGGTGGAATTCTACTGGCGCAGGCCAGCGCAGAAATGGAGGCCTTCGCCACCCATATGGGCTTGCCGATTGCGCACAGCCTCATGGGCAAAGGTGCTGTGCGCGACGATCATCCGCTGGTTATGGGCATGACGGGGTTTTGGGGCACCGAACTGGTCAACCAGACTTGCCTGAACGCGGACGTCGTCTTTGCCGTAGGCACGCGGTTCAAAGAGGCCGATTGTTCCAGCTGGTATCCCGGCTACACCTTCAATATCGGGGCTGAAGGAAACGACACAAAAGTCATTCACATCGACATCGAACCGCAAGAAATCGGGCGCAACTATCCGACAGAAATCGGTGTCGTCGCCGATGCCAAGGCTGCACTTCGGGTGCTGAACCGCGTCGCGCGCGACATGTACCCCGATGGGTTTGCCCGGACTGAAAAGAAGGCCGAGATTGCGGGTTTCCGCAAAACATTCAAAGCCTCCAACGCAGACATGCAAACCTCCGCCGCCTTCCCGATGATGCCCGAACGCATCCTCGCGGACACGCGTACGGCCCTGCCTGACGACGCGATAATCACCACTGATGTGGGTTGGAATAAGAACGGCGTGGGGCAGCAGTTCGACATTCTCACACCTGGTTCGATCCTGACGCCGGGGGGCTTTGCCACCATGGGCTTTGGCCCGCCTGCGGCCATCGGAGCGAAATTAGCAGCACCGGACCGCGTGGTGCTGTCACTGGTGGGTGACGGTGGGTTCGGGCAAAACCCTTCGATGCTCGCCACGGCGGTGGAACTGAACCTTGGCATCGTGTGGCTGGTGATGAACAACAACGCGTTCGGCACCATCGCCGGGCTGCAAATGGCGCATTATGGCCTGACCTATGGCACGACGTTTCCAGGCAGCGCGGCTGCGCCTACAAATGGGCCGGGCTATGCGGAAATCGCGCGGGCCTACGGCGCCGAAGGTGTCCGCATTTCGTCGGCTGATGAATTGCTGCCCGCCCTGCAAGCGGCCATTGCCAGCGGCAAGCCTACGGTGTTGGATGTTCCTATGATCAACAACCCGACGCCCACAACGGGACATTGGAACATCCTTGATATCTATTCACCTGACAAAGACGTCAGCCACGTTTCGACCTGATAGAGAACACCCAATGAAAAACCCCCAAAACCAGTTCAAAGCAGGTTTGAAGACGCGGCAAACCCAACTAGGAATCTGGAACACTATCGGTGGCAACACCGTGCCTGAACTATTGGGCGGCGCTGGATTTGATTGGGTGCTGGTCGACTGTGAACATGCTGCCATCGAAACGATTGAGGTGCTGCCCGCACTTCAGGCCATCGGGCAGCATCCCGAAACTTCTGCAGTCGTGCGGGTGGCGTCCAATGATGCGACCTTGTTCAAGCGGGTCCTCGATATGGGTACGCAAACGGTCATGGTGCCCTACGTGCAAACAGCGCAAGAAGCCGCCGACGCTGTTCACGCGATGCGCTACGGCCCAAGTGGCATGCGCGGTATGGCAGGCATGACCCGCGCCACGCGCTACGGCAAGGTTGATGATTATTTCACCACGGCCGAGGACGAATTGTGCCTGATCGTTCAGGTGGAAACTTTGACGGGGCTGAAAAACCTTGATGCAATTGCCAAGACCGACGGTGTGGATGGGGTGTTCATTGGCCCTGCGGACCTCAGCGCGAGCATGGGGCTGCGTGGGCAAATGACACATCCTGATGTGGACACCGCGGTCAGCACAGCAATCACGCGGTTGGTCGAAATGGATGTGCCTGCGGGTGTCATGGCGCTCGATCCCGACGTGGCAGGCCAGTACTTGGCCCTTGGCGCGTCATTTGTGGCCGTGGCTGTGGATCTGGTGCTGATTGCGGGGGCTGTTGCAGACATGCGTAAACGGTTCACGTGAAATCGAGCGGCAATTAACCGGCGCAAAAATCGTCTGCCAACCCTAGACGAGTGTGTATTGCCCAAACCTGTTTCTGCAGCAGCGGACGCTATTGTCCGATCAACCGCCGAGCGTTCCAAACCTTGTGGTTTTGAGTGAGCGTAGGAATTAGAGCACGAGATATGATTTGCTGCCAATGCTCAGCGAACCCATGTACCAGCACAGTGCTGACGATGGAGTTTAGCACAGTTACGAATGGCCGATTGTTCGCTACATCGCTTGGTTGGTAAATCTGCACTTTTAGCATTTCCCATGCTGCGAGCGCACGCAGCGGGGAAATCGAGTGTCCAGAACGGGCTCAAACCTGCAATTCGCTTCGCACAACGTCGTCAACTGCCTTCCACCAATCCTCACCAATGCGGCGGGCGCTGATCCGCCAGAGGGACAGTGCCACCTGCTTCCATTTCGCGCCCTGCTTCACGCTCCATCAACATTGCCAGCCGCCGGGTGGCCACAGCCAGTTCAGTCTCTTGCCGTGCGACAATATCGGACAGTTCCTCAACCGAGCGGGTGAGGTGGGCGATTTGTTCTTCAAGGTGCGTCAAATCCGTCATGCGCAGTCTCTAACCCAATTGCATGACCGGTGAAAGTGACGACTGCATTGCCCCTGTCACATTGGCGGGTTAAACGGCGCGAGACAAATACGCGACCAGCAGGATTGAACCCAATGGCCAAGATCAAAAAGCAGCCTCGCCCCAAGGCACAGACGCCTAAGGGTTTTCAGGATTACTTCGGCGCGGATGTGACCGCGCGCAATGAAATGCTGGCCACGATTGCGGGTGTCTATCATCGCTACGGGTTTGATGCGTTGGAAACCTCGGCTGTGGAAACGGTCGAGGCGCTGGGCAAATTCCTGCCTGACGTGGACCGCCCGAACGAAGGTGTGTTTGCATGGGAAGA
>ENA-OQVM01004204-OQVM01004204.1-marine-metagenome-genome-assembly--contig:-NODE-4204-length-14838-cov-4.883003_pt1 | contig 14838 bp, 17 predicted proteins | sample MGYA00237776_ERZ505498 | MGnify/ENA primary metagenome ERZ505498 (study PRJEB26159, sample SAMN06265151) | marine metagenome | isolation source: Helgoland LTER site | place: Germany:Helgoland, sampling... | reverse complement strand
CTGAGCCTGAGCCTGAGCCTGAGCCTGAGCCTGAGCCTGAGCCTGAGCCTGAGCCTGAGCCTGAGCCTGAGCCTGAGGTCTATGAACCGGACGCCGACGAACGTCAGCTTAATGAAACGGCGCCAGAGCCGACAGAAGTTGAGACGGCTCCAGCGCCATTGCAATTTGACGTGGACCTCACAGCGCCATTGGCGGAAAGCCCCGCACCGGCACCCGAAAAGAAAGGCCTGTTGGGGCGTTTCTTTGGCGGGGCAGAGGCCAAGACAGTGGTCAAGCGAACGCTTGATGACGATATGTTGGAACAGCTTGAAGAGTTGTTAATCACGGCTGATATGGGCGTTGATACCGCCTTGCGCGTGACGGCCAATATGGCCGAGGGGCGTTTGGGGCGGAAGCTTTCTGTCCAAGAAATAAAAGCGTTAATGGCCCAAGAGATCAGCCGGATTATGGAGCCGGTGGCGCGCCCAATGCCGCTTTATGTGAAAACTCCTCAGGTGGTTTTGGTAGTTGGCGTAAACGGGTCAGGCAAGACGACGACGATCGGAAAGCTTGCCAGCCAATTTAAGGCTGCAGGGAAAACCGTTGTAATCGCGGCAGGCGATACCTTCCGGGCCGCAGCGGTTGAGCAGTTGCAGGTTTGGGGTGACCGCGCAGGCGTACCCGTCTTGACCGCACCCGAAGGATCAGACCCCGCAAGCTTGGCCTTTGACGCCATGACAAAAGCGCAGGCGGATGGTGCTGACTTGTTGATGATCGATACAGCCGGACGGCTACAAAATCGCGCTGACTTGATGGAAGAACTGGCCAAAATTGTGCGCGTAATCCGCAAGAAAGACCCCGACGCGCCGCACAATACTTTGCTCGTTCTCGACGCCACAACGGGCCAGAATGCAGTCCAACAAGTCAAAGTGTTCCAGGAATTGGCGGATGTCTCTGGTTTGGTGATGACCAAACTTGACGGCACGGCGAAGGGCGGTGTGCTTGTTGCACTCGCGGATAAATTCGGTCTGCCGATCCATGCGATCGGTGTGGGCGAGCAGATTGATGATCTCGCGCCCTTCGATCCCGATGACTTTGCCGCAGCCTTGGTTGGGCTCGACCGGTGAAGAGGTTCTTGGCGGCATCCTTTTTCGCGTTTTTGCCGTTACAAGCCCTTGGCCAAGATGCACCAGATTGCGCGGCTGAGTGGGAGAGTGTCGCTGCACTTGCCGGTGCGTTTGGCGATGGTGCCGTGGCAGGTGAAGATGGTTGGTGTGAGCTTGCGACAACCAAAACAGCAATCCTTGATGCAACGCTGGGAAAGGCTGCGTTCCGTTTTGACCAAAGTGAAGAAGCCCTACCGAACGGTCGTTCTATAGAGGTGCGGATTGCCGATTTGCAAACACAGTTTGGCACCTATGAAGGTACCTTCGCACTTAGCCACCAGACCCAAGCAGGCGCGGTGCAACTGCATCAGTTTCGCTTGCGGGGCGGCGATGGGCGCGGATTGCGCGCGACGGCATTTGCGTCATTGCCTGCGCTTAAGAGTAATGCCAGAGCGCAAAATGCGCTGACAGATCTGACTGTAAACCGCGCGAATGTAGACGTTTTCGTCACACCAGCACTGCTCGGTGCACTGCAGATCCGCTTTTCCCAAATTACACGCCGCGCGGTTGATAGCGCCTTGCGCGATGTGAGCGAGGGGCAAGTAAGCGGCAAGTCTCGGCGCGAATTCCTGCGATTTATGGGTGCTGCGCCAAATGCTCGCGGAACCCTGAGCGTGGCGGTGGAGATGTCCGGCGATGCGCCCCTTTTTGAACGGATCGCACCATTTGTCGCACTGGCGCGCGCACCATCAGACGACGACATCACAAGTGCATTTGATGCAGCATTCGACGGTGTCAGTATCGATCTGGCTTGGAAGCCGGGGCGCATGTGAACGATCTAGGTGCATGGTTGGTGTCACTTGCAGGCACGCCTGAGGGCGCGCGGATTGCGACGATACTCGCGCTGATATCCGCTCTTGCACATGCGATTTTTGGCGCGATGCAAAAGGGGCGTTACGATCCTTGGCTGACGCGCGGTGCGATTGACGGGTGGCTTTGTGTGTTGTCGGCGCCTATCGCGCTGTTCGTTGTGCCTTGGCCAAACCTGACGACCGCCTTGATCCTTGTCGGAGCGATTATCGTGCATTTTGCTTATAAGGTGACGATGGCGCTGGCATATGAACGCGCGGCTTATACTGTCGTCTACCCTGTGGTGCGCGGTACCGGGCCCTTGGTTACGGTGATCGCGGCTTCGCTCTTCTTTGGAGAGCATTTTACGACGGTGCAATGGATCGGTGTGGCCTGCTTATCGGGTGGGATTTTGTTGTTGGCGGTGCGCAACATAACCGAGGAAGTGATTGATCCCGCGACATTGAAACTCGGATTGTTATGGGCCTTGGCCGGTGGATGCTTGGTGGCCATCTATACCACCTATGATGCCTATGGCATTCGCCAAGCGCTCAATCCATTTACCTTCCTTGCATGGTTCTTCTTTGTAACGGCGATAGATTTTCCACTGCTCGCCACTTGGCATTACCGCCGCTTACAAAACCAACCTGTCCTTGGCCCTTTGGTGTGGCGCGGGTTTGTCGGTGCGCTTATCGCATGGATCAGTTTTGGCGGCGTTTTGCTGGCAACGCGGTTGGATAAAGTGGGCGAAGCCGCCGTGCTGCGCGAAACTTCGGTTGTTTTTGCGGCCTTGATTGGTTGGTTTATCTTGGGCGAAAAAGTCGGACCACGTCGCCTGTTTTTGATGTGCTTGGTTGCACTTGGCGCCGTCATCGTGGAAATGGGTGGATGAGGGAGACGTCTATGTCTGAAAAAGCGATCAATCCGGTGTTGAAACAGGTCTTGGAGTTGGGGCCAACGCTTGCCTTTTTCTTGATTTATCTGCGCATCAAGGATGACAACTTTACTTTTGGGGGGACCGAATACACCGGCTTTATTGTCGCCGCCCTGATCTTTATCCCGATCCTTCTGGCCGCGATGGGCATCTTGTGGGCGCTGACTGGTAAACTCAGCCGAATGCAACTGTTCACAGCATTCATGGTGATCTTCTTTGGCGGACTAACGGCCTATTTCAACGATGAGCGTTTCTTCAAGATGAAAACGACCATCGTCTATGGCGTTATGGCGGGGCTTTTGGGCATCGGCCTGCTACGCGGTCAAAGCTATTTACAGTATGTCATGGAAGAAATGCTTCCTATGGAACAAGAGGGCTGGATGATTTTCACCCGCCGTTTGTGTTATATGTTCGCCGCGCTGGGTATCGCCAATGAGATCATCTGGCGCACACAGTCCACCGACCTGTGGGTTAAGCTAGAGACCTTTGCCTTTCCTGTCGTCCTAATGGTTTTCCTTTGGGTGCAGATTTACAGGTTGCAAAAATATTTCATCGAACCACCTGAAGCGCCTGAGAGTTAGAACGGCTGCAATTCACATTTCGGCAAACCCAAATCCGACCGATCCGCGTTTCGGCCCGCGTGATGCATCCCTGCGATAGCGCAACGTATCAACCTGCACCGTCGTCAGTTGCGGGCGAAATGCAATGCCAACGGTGTCGTCAGTGGCCCAGCATATGATCGCCGAAACCCGATCATTCAGAGCCCTGAACTGTATTTTGTCGCCCCGCCGCATGTTCCGAGCGCCCATGATGCGCGCGCCATGACTATTTACATCGATGATGCGGCATTGCTGCTGTCCAGAAGGCGTTGAAATCTGGATGGGGAATTGTGTTTGATAACGATGCGAACGATACTGCATGACGGGGCCATTTGTTGCTACACCCCTAAACTACCGCACTTTCCCTAACAAAATGTTAGGTGGGCTTTGTAAACAGCACGTTTTGCGCCTTACTGTCCTTGCGAAAGTCACCGCGCCTTTCGGCGGCGACGGCCCGACCACGTTGAACCCCCGGTCTGGCACCCATGGTTTCCAGCCAACGCGCCATATGCGGTTTGTCGTCCAAAGTTTGCTGCTGCCCTTCCCAAAGCGAGGCCCAACCCCAGATAGATATGTCCGCGATGGAATAGAAATCACCTGCTACAAATTCATGCTTTGCCAATTGACGGTCTAGTACGCCATATAAGCGCGCTGTCTCCTTGCGGTACCGATCCTTGGCGTAGGGCAGGTCATTCGGCGGGTCCATCGCAGGGGCATATTTCAGGAAATGATGCGCTTGACCTGCCATCGGCCCAAGGCCTCCCATCTGCCACATGAGCCATTGATCAACACTGATGCGGTCCCGCTCCGTCGTACCATAAAGCTTCCCTGTTTTTCGGGCGAGGTACTGCAGGATCGCTCCGGATTCGAAGATAGAGATCGGCGCACCGTCCGGCCCATCATAATCGATGATAGCGGGCATGCGGTTATTGGGCGAAATCTCTAGAAAAGCGGGCTGAAACTGATCCCCTGCTCCGATATCGACCAGATGGAGCGCATAGGGCAGCTCGAGTTCTTCGAGTACAATAGAGGCCTTCCAGCCATTTGGTGTTGGCCAGAAATAGAGGTCGATGGGTTGGGTCATTTGCTGTCCTTTCGCGTGGACCCAACATCGCAGGATGTACCCAAAGGGCAAGTCACAGCAGCTTGACGCGATCCCTGCACGGGCGTATGCGTTGCTGTGTGGCGATTTGTTACCGGATTGCGGGCCACGTTAAATATGCTGCTAAAGAGGGTTGTAGGTTTTCAGACCTCGATACCTTTTCCCGGTGTCGGGGTTTTTTATTTGCGCGTAAGGCGTGCGAGGACGGATAATGAAAACGTGGAAGAAACGCACCAAAGCGGTGCACACTGGCGTTAGACGCAGTCAATATAACGAAGTCAGCGAAGCAATTTTCCTGACTCAAGGCTTTGTCTATGACACGGCTGAAGATGCTGAGGCACGGTTCGTCAAGGCTGGTGATGATGAGTTTATTTATGCCCGCTACGGCAACCCGACAGTGGCAATGTTCGAAGACCGCATTGCCGCCCTGGAAGGTGCCGAAGACGGCTTTGCTACAGCCTCTGGCATGGCGGCTGTCAATGGCGCGCTGACGTCCATCTTACGTGCGGGTGATCATGTCGTCTCGGCACGCGCCTTGTTTGGGTCCTGCCTTTACATTCTCGAAGAAATACTGACCCGCTATGGCGTCGAAGTGACCTTTGTCGATGGGACTGATTTGGCGGCATGGGAGGCAGCAATCCGCCCTGATACGAAGGCTGTGTTCTTTGAAAGTATTTCAAACCCGACTTTGGAAGTTATTGATATTAAATCTGTTTCTAAGCTTGCCCATGCGGTTGGCGCAGTAGTCATCGTGGACAATGTCTTTGCAACGCCAGTGTTCTCTGACGCCATCGCGCAGGGTGCGGATGTGGTCGTTTATTCAGCAACAAAGCATATCGACGGGCAGGGCCGTGCGTTGGGCGGTGTGATCTTGGGAACGCGTGAATTTATCCGCGGGACTGTTGAACCTTACATGAAGCACACCGGCGGTTCGATGTCGCCGTTTACGGCGTGGATAATGCTGAAGGGGTTGGAGACAATCGAACTCCGCGTGCGTGCGCAGGCGGCAACGGCCCAAAACCTTGCCGAAAACCTTGAGGCGGATGGCAAGTTGACCAACGTCATTTACCCCGGGTTGGCTAGCCACCCGCAAAACGCTCTGACGATTGCGCAGATGGAGGCAGGAGGCACTGTTATGTCCATCGACGCAGGCTCTCAGACTGCGGCATTCAAGTTGTTGAACGCGCTTGAGATATGGACGATCTCCAACAATCTTGGTGATGCAAAATCCATTGCCACGCATCCTGCTACAACGACGCATCAGCGTCTATCTGATGATACCAAGGCCATGCTTGGCATTACGCCGGGACTTATCCGGCTGAGTATAGGTCTTGAGGATCCAGATGATCTGCTGGCAGATTTGCGTGCGGCGATTACGGCTTTGTGAACAGGTGACGCCGACTAGCAAAAGTGCTTAACTTGCGGTGTTTTATATAACAGAAAGCCCGCCCTCATGACTGATCCGCGCGCGGAATTACAACGTATCTATAAAGATATCATTGGAAATTCTGATGAACGGCCCCATCTTGGGGTGTCTAACGCACCGATGGGGGGCACAGATATGAATATCCACTCACCCGATATGAGCCGTGAGCCGACACGTGAAGAAGCAGAAGCAGCGCTCGCACTGCTGCGCCGTTGGGCTGGTGACGTGACAGCAGAAGAAGTGGCCACGCTTGATCCGTTGGTATCGCGGTTGATTCCCGGTCAGGAAGTGTCGAACTATCCGGCTCTTGCGCGCGCATACCCCGAGGACTTCGAAGTGGACGAGGCGTATAAAGCGTCGATGCCTGATTTGCAGAACGGGCCTTCTAGCTTGATCCGTGGTGCGCAACAGCAAATTCAGCATGTGGGCATTTCGAATTTCCGTCTGCCGATCCGGTTTCATACCCGTGATAACGGCGATCTGACGCTTGAGACATCGGTCACAGGCACCGTTTCGCTTGAGGCCGAGAAGAAGGGCATCAACATGTCCCGCATCATGCGGACGTTCTATAAGCATGCTGAAGAGACCTTTAGTTTTGAGGTCATCGAGCGCGCGCTGGATGCCTATAAGACCGATCTTGAAAGCTTTGATGCCCGCATTCAGATGCGTTTCAGCTTCCCGATGAAGGTGGACAGCCTGCGCTCTGGCCTGTCTGGGTATCAGTATTACGATATCGCGCTGGAACTGGTTGAAAGCGCCGGTGTGCGCAAAAAAATCGTGCACCTTGATTATGTGTATTCATCGACCTGCCCATGCTCTTTGGAACTGTCAGAGCACGCACGTCAATTCCGTGGCCAGCTTGCAACCCCACATTCGCAGCGGTCTGTCGCACGGATTTCGGTGCTGTTGGAAAATAGCGCCGACGTGCTGTGGTTCGAAGACCTGATCGACCGTGCTCGCGCGGCTGTGCCAACTGAGACACAAGTGATGGTCAAACGTGAAGACGAACAGGCCTTTGCCGAATTGAACGCCGCGAACCCGATCTTTGTGGAGGATGCAGCGCGTCTGTTTACGGAACAATTGCAGCTGGATACCCGTATTTCGGACTTCCGTGTTATCGCCAGCCATCAAGAAAGCCTGCACAGCCATGACGCGGTATCAGTGCTGACAGAGGGCGAAACCTTTGCGGCGGAAAGCCTTGATCCAAGGCTATTCCAATCGCTGTTCCATGTGGGCTAGAGCAAGTCGGCCGCAGCGATAGTGACTGGCAATTTCCCGATTCCGTCAATCACGACCTCAACAGCCATCCCTGCTTTGATTGGCCGCGCGCCGATAGACGTACCACAGGCAATCACATCGCCTGGCTCAAGTGTCATATCGGACGATAATTTGCTGACGATCTCTGCCGGGGCCATGATCATATCGGCAGCAGGGTAGGACTGCCGCTCGCGGTCGTTGACCATCGTCTTGATGGTCAGTTCACGCCAGTCGACGTCGGTCTGAATGACTGGCCCGATAACGCCAAAGCCGTCGTAGCCCTTCGATCGCGTCCACTGCGGAAATGAAGGGTCCGCAGTCAGTATATCCAACGCTGTGATGTCGTTGACGCAAGTGTATCCCAGAATTGCCGCTTCGGCCTCTTCCGTGCTCGCGTTGTGGCAGGCCTTGCCAATAACGATGCCTAATTCACCCTCATAGATGACCCGCCCGATCTCTGCGGGCAACGTGACTGTCGCTCCGGGCCCCGCAAGCGAGGAAAGCGGTTTGAGGAAAAATAACGGATGCTCTGGGATGCTTTGGCCGTTGCGTTCGGCGGCGGCATGAAAATTGTTCCAAAGCCCGATGAATTTACCCGGCACACAGGGCGGGAGCAGTGTCGCGCTCTCTAGATCAACAGGATCGCCGGCTGCTTCATCTGAGCCGAGGGAAGTGCGAGGGTGCAGCATGCCGTTGTCGATGACGCCGGTGAGGATCTGACCATTTGTCATCTCGATGCGCGCCCATTCCATAGCATGGCCTCCTGTTCTGACGGATGAATTCAGAACAGGATGCAACTTTAACGAAACCCTCGCAAGGATTTGATTAAGCGGTGATCGGGACTTTCGCAGCACTTGCAAAGCAACCAAGCACCATATCCCAGCCGTGCAAATAGCTGGTGCTAACCGCGTCAGCAGTGTCGCCCAAAATTTCAAAGCCCCCATGCGTCAGATCGCAGCGGGTGCCGTCCGTTGTTTTGGTGAATGTGACGGTAACCACTGTGGCCTCTTGGCCAGTGCGTCCCGGATGCCAAGTGAATGCGAGGTATTTGCCGGGATCATAGGCGATCAGTTTGCCCCAGACCGCGATCTCACCGTCTTCGCCTGTCTCAACGATTTCGCCATCCTTGTGAGCCGGAAAAGTCAGTTTTGCCTTGGCTCCGGTGACGGAATGTGTGGCCTTGGGCCACCAGACATTGATGTCCTTGGTGAACAGCTTGAAAGCCTCTGCCGGGGTAAGTGGAACCTCTAGGGTCTTGTTGATCGGGTCATTCATCGTTGTTTTCCTTTGCTTTTTCTGCGGCAGCCCGTGCAAAAGCAGCAAGTGCATCATCCCAAAGCGTATCAAGATAGCGGCGCAGTTGATCCACGCCTTCGGGGGCGATGGCATAGAGCCTGCGATTGCCTGCTGGCGTGACCGTAAGCAACCCGGCATCTGACAGCACCCTCAGGTGTTGGCTGACGGCGGGTCTGCTGATTTCCATGCCATCGGCGATGGCGCCAACAGGCAGTGCCCCTGACCTGAGTCGATCGATTATGATCCGGCGCGTCGGGTCCGCGAGGGCTGTGATTGCATCTTCGTAGGTCATGACTTACGGTAAGTCATAACTTACGATGCGTCAAACCTTTCGTGCACCCTTGAAGCCCCTGACCCCGAACACTAAGACTCTGTCAGGATATTTGAACTAGGACGGTCCCGTCCAAACATGAGGCAGTAGATATGCAAGACCCCGTCGAGACTTATATGAACCTTGTTCCAATGGTGGTCGAACAGACCGCACGGGGTGAGCGCGCCTACGACATTTTCTCTCGTTTGCTCAAAGAGCGGATCATTTTTGTAAACGGTCCTGTGCACGATGGGATGAGCCAGCTTGTCGTTGCGCAACTTTTGCACTTGGAATCAGAGAACCCCAAGAAAGAGATCAGCATGTACATCAACAGCCCTGGTGGCGTGGTGACATCCGGTCTGTCGATCTACGATACGATGCAATACATCCGCCCTAAAGTCAGTACGCTGGTCATCGGGCAGGCGGCATCCATGGGGTCGCTTTTGTTGACGGCTGGCCATGAAGGTATGCGTTTCTCGCTGCCTAATAGCCGCGTCATGGTGCACCAGCCGTCTGGTGGTTATCAGGGGCAGGCGACGGATATTATGATCCACGCCGCTGAAACCCAAAAGTTGAAGACACGGCTGAACGAGATTTACGTTCGCCACACTGGTAACACCCTCAAGAAAGTTGAAGCGGCTTTGGAGCGGGACAACTTTATGTCGCCTGAAGAAGCCAAAGATTGGGGTTTGATCGACGAAATTGTCGAAAACCGGACCAAGACCGAAGACTAAGGCTTACTAAAAAACGATACGCAAACGCGGCTTTTGCCGCGTTTGTCATTTTTATGCCGCGTTGTGATTCTATGTCAGTCGCGCAGAGCCGTTATCGGGTTGTTAATCACAACGTGCGCATGGTCATTTTGACATTGTGGACCTCGGCAGGCTGTCTTAGTGTTGTGGTCAAGGCAGGCTGACATGTTTGAAAGGCCCTACGGGCCAAGAGGTTAAAGATGGCGAATACGAGCGGCAACGACAGCAAAAACACACTTTACTGTAGCTTTTGTGGCAAAAGCCAGCACGAGGTGCGTAAGCTGATTGCGGGGCCAACCGTCTTTATCTGTGATGAATGTGTCGAACTCTGCATGGATATTATCCGCGAAGAGACAAAGACCGCAGGCCTGAAAGCAGGTGACGGTGTCCCGGCACCAGCAGAGATTTGTGGCGTGCTGGATGACTATGTCATTGGCCAAATGCATGCCAAGCGCGTGCTTTCTGTTGCGGTTCACAACCACTACAAACGTCTGAACCACGCAGAAAAATCTGATATTGAATTAGCGAAATCCAACATCATGCTGATCGGCCCGACTGGTTGCGGTAAAACGCTTCTGGCCCAAACGCTTGCACGTATTCTCGATGTGCCATTCACGATGGCGGATGCCACGACATTGACCGAAGCGGGTTATGTTGGTGAAGATGTCGAGAACATCATCCTCAAGCTTCTACAAGCATCAGAATATAATGTGGAACGCGCTCAGCGCGGCATCGTCTATATTGACGAGGTCGATAAGATTACGCGCAAGTCCGACAACCCTTCGATCACCCGTGACGTATCGGGCGAAGGTGTGCAACAGGCGCTGTTGAAGATCATGGAAGGCACCGTTGCTTCTGTTCCGCCGCAAGGTGGACGCAAGCATCCGCAGCAGGAATTCTTGCAAGTTGATACCACGAACATCTTGTTCATTTGCGGCGGCGCTTTTGCTGGCTTGGACAAGATCATTGCGCAGCGCGGCAAAGGCTCTGCAATGGGATTTGGTGCTGACGTACGAGAGCCCGATGATCGCGGTGTGGGTGAAATTTTTTCAGACCTTGAGCCAGAGGATCTGTTGAAGTTCGGCTTGATCCCGGAATTTGTAGGTCGTCTGCCCGTTATCGCGACATTGACTGATCTTGACGAAGACGCGCTGATCACGATCCTGACACAACCCAAGAATGCTTTGGTGAAGCAGTACCAGCGCCTGTTCGAGCTTGAGAACACAAAGCTGACCTTTACCGAAGATGCGCTGAGCGCGATTGCAAAACGTGCGATCGATCGGAAAACCGGTGCGCGCGGTTTGCGGTCAATCATGGAAGATATCTTGCTTGATACGATGTTTGACTTGCCGGGTATGGACACCGTGACAGAGGTTGTGGTGAACGAAGAGGCCGTCAATTCTGATGTCGCCCCTTTGATGATCCACGACGAAGGCAAGAAAAAAGAATCTGCCACGGCCAGCTAATATCGTGACGGTTCAACACATCAGCACCGGATCCCCGTTTGAGGAACAGATAGGCTATAGCCGTGCCGTTGTTGCGGATGGTTGGGTTTTTGTTTCGGGAACAACGGGCTACGACTACGCCAGCATGACAATGCCTGTCAGCATTCAAGCACAGACCGAAAACGCGCTTGCAACAATTGCGGGCGCATTGGAAAAAGCAGGCAGCGGTTTGGACCATGTTGTGCGGGTCAATTACATCGTCCCCGACGCGCAGGAATGGCCCGATTGCTGGCCAGCGGTCAGCAAGGCATTTGCCACGGCAAAACCCGCCGCAACAATGATCTCGGCCCAGTTGCAGAACGCGGAAATGAAGATCGAAATAGAAGTGACTGCGCGGCTGCCTGTTTGAACCCACTGGACCTTTTGGGCCCTTTGGTGCATGGATAAGCCAACGCAATTGGAGACGCGACATGGGCCTTGCTCACAACATCAAACGCATTTTCACATGGTGGGACGGCCAATCATTTGGCACCCAGCTTTGGACCAGCCGCAATGGTAAAAAAGTTGGTGAAGACGCGCAGGGCAACATCTTTTATCAGAACGCTGACAGCAGTCGCCGCTGGGTGATCTACAACGGTCAAAACGAAGCGTCGCGCGTGAGCCCCGATTGGCACGGCTGGCTGCATCACACATGGGATCAGACGCCGACCGAGGCTGACCTGAAGCATAAAACGTGGGAAAAGCCACATCAGGAAAATCTGACCGGAACAGCGGCAGCCTATGCGCCCGCCGGTTCTATCAGACGCAGTGCACCTGCGGACCGGTCCGACTACGAGGCGTGGACACCGGAGTAGGGGTCAATCATGCGGTCATCTCATGCTCTGTTCGCGATTGCGTTGCTTCTGGCGAGCCCACTCGGTGCGCAAGAGATCGTCGTGACCCCACTTGATGATTTGCTGCAAGACTTAACCGCACCGCAGCCCCAACAAGAACCTACTGTTGGACCGTCGGTTGACGTCATGGCGGGCTTAGGTGGCGAATTGCGGGTCCTTGATAAGCTAACAGGCGTCGTAACCAATCTTCGTCTACAGCAGGGCGACTCTGTGCAGTTGGGCTTTTTGTCAGTCGCGATGATCGAATGCCGGTATCCGGTCGACAACCCATCCGGCGACGCGTTTACCTATATTGAAGTGATGGATCGCAAAGAAAACGCTGTGCTGTTTGCAGGTTGGATGCTGGCATCAGCACCCGCTTTGAACGCAATGGATCACCCGCGTTACGACGTTTGGGCGTTGCGCTGTATCACTTCCTGAGCCGTCGGCACCTGACCCTTTTGATTAAATGACGCGTCTTGGCTGATCGCTTTGGCAAGTTGGTCCTGATAATCTGACCTTGGAATTTCAATGGCACCTAGGCTTGCCAGATGCGGGGTGACGAATTGCGTATCGAACAGCCGATAACCGCCCATCCGTAGTTCATCCACCAGATAAGCGAGCGCGATTTTAGACGCATCCGTCCGTCTGCTGAACATGCTTTCGCCAAAAAACGCGGCCCCGATTGAAACCCCATAGACGCCTCCGATCAAGTCGTCGCCGTCCCAGACCTCCACGGAATGGGCCAATTTTTGCTGAAAAAGCGCGCCATAGAGCGAGAATATCGTGTCATTGATCCATGTCTCGGGTCGGTCGGCACAGCCGCGTATGACATCATTGAATGCTGTGTCGTAGGTTACCCGAAATTTCCCACTGCGCATCCGCCGCGCAAGGCTGCGCGAGATATGGAAACGATCAAGCGGGAAAACGCCGCGCATCTTTGGGTCGACCCAGAACACCTCTAGGTCGTCACGCCCCTCTGACATTGGGAACAATCCAACCTGATACGCTTGCAAAAGAAGCTGCGGCGTCAATGTCGGGTTGTCTTTCATTGCCAGCATTGCCTTATGGAGGTTTATTTGCAGGTCCGCTATTATCATCAATGCCGCTTTTGAAAAAGGACAGTGCATTGGCATTCTTTGATTTTTTGCCCGAACTTGCACAGTATGATGGCAAGGAAAATCAGATTGCACGCCTTAACAAGCGTTTCGCGTTTTTGGTTGCACCATTTCTCACAGACATTGCAGGCGCGCGCGTTCTGGATTTGGGCGCCCATGATGGCCGTTGGGCATATGCATTTGCAGGCGCGGGTGCCGCCGCTGTAACGGCAATCGAGGCGCGCACGGACGTCGCAGCCCAATTCCAAGCTTTCCCGGAAACGCCGTTCAAGGGATGCGTTTCTGTGCGCGTTCAAGACGTTTTCGTCGGCCTGCAGGCCGCGATCGCGGCAAAAGAGCAATACGATGTGATCGCGATCTACGGGTTACTATATCACGTGATGGATCATTTTCGCTTGCTGGATCTGGTGCGCCAGCTGCATCCAAAGCTGATCATAATCGACAGCGATTTTGTAAAACAGCAGGGCGCGATCATCAGGCTGGTTCGCGAGCGAACGGACAAAAATCTGAATGCGACGCCGCAAATTCCCGGGCAATCAATTGCGGTAAAAGGCATCCCTAGCCGTGCGGCGCTTGAAATGATGGCGCAGGGGCTTTGCTATGATGTGACTTGGTCGGATTGGGACAGTCTGCCGCCCGATCAGCGATCAGGCGTTAGAGACTATTATCTTTCGCCTGACCGGAACTTGCGACGCGCAACATGTACGCTACGCCCACAGTTCCTAGAGCAGGCCTTTCTCTAGCCAATGCTCGAGCCAGTGAATGTTGTAATCACCAGTTTGCACGGCTTCTTCTGCCAATAATGCGTGGAATAGCGGCAAGGTCGTATCAACGCCGTCCACGATCAGTTCGCCCAATGCGCGCTCTAGTCGCGCTAAAGCCTCTGGTCGGTCACGCCCATGCACGATGAGCTTGCCAATCAGGCTGTCGTAGTATGGCGGGATCCGGTAGCCATCATAAAGCGCTGAATCCATGCGCACACCAAGGCCCCCAGGGGCGTGATATTGCGTGATTGTACCGGGGCAGGGTGCAAAGTTTGGCAGCTTTTCGGCGTTGATGCGCACTTCGATAGAGTGGCCGTTAATCTTGAGGTCATCTTGGGTGAACGACATTGGCATGCCGGATGCGACGCGCAATTGTTCGCGCACCAAATCAACGCCAAAGATCGCTTCGGTCACGGGGTGTTCGACCTGCAGACGTGTGTTCATTTCGATGAAATAGAATTCATCATTCTCGAACAAAAATTCGATGGTGCCAGCGCCAATGTAGTTAATCTTGGCGACAGCATCCGCACAGACCTTACCGATGCGCGCGCGCAATTCTGGCGTGATGCAAGGACCGGGGGCTTCTTCAAATACTTTTTGATGGCGCCGTTGCAGCGAACAGTCGCGTTCGCCCAAATGAACCGCATTGCCTTTGCCGTCGCCAAAGACCTGGATTTCGATGTGACGCGGTGTCGTCAGGTACTTTTCGATATAGACTTCGTCGTTACCAAACGCGGCTTTGCCTTCAGCACGTGCGGAATGGAACGCTTTTTCCATATCAGCCGCTGTCTGGGCGACCTTCATGCCACGACCACCGCCACCAGCTGTGGCTTTGATGATAACGGGATAGCCCACTTCTTCACCAATACGTTGGGCATCGGCCAAAGTCGGCACGCCACCTTCCGAGCCAGGAACACATGGCACGCCAAGGGCCTTCATGGTGTCCTTGGCGGTGATCTTGTCCCCCATGACGCGAATATGTTCCGCAGTGGGCCCAATAAATGTCAGATCGTGATCTTCGACCGCCTG
>ENA-OQVM01004200-OQVM01004200.1-marine-metagenome-genome-assembly--contig:-NODE-4200-length-14842-cov-4.360176_pt1 | contig 14842 bp, 6 predicted proteins | sample MGYA00237776_ERZ505498 | MGnify/ENA primary metagenome ERZ505498 (study PRJEB26159, sample SAMN06265151) | marine metagenome | isolation source: Helgoland LTER site | place: Germany:Helgoland, sampling... | reverse complement strand
CGATGAGTACCTCTACCTAATCTGGGATTATAGCGGCGCGACACCACCGCCTGCGGTTACTCCTCCTCTCGACACCTACACCAATGCATCCCGTGCTTGGGGACTGCGTAAACTGCGGACGGCATACTCAGGAAATTGTATTAAAGTGCGTCGGGACTCGGACGATACCGAGCAGGACATCGGTTTTGATGGTATCGATTTGGACACCACCGCGCTGAACACTTTCTGCTCAGGAGCGAATGGGACGATTACCCGCTTTTACGACCAAAGCGGAAACGCGTTAGACATGGTTGCCGATTCAGAAGTGGGACAGGTTAAAATTTACGATGCCACAACGGGGCTTGTAGAAGTCAATAACAAGCCGGCTGCCTTCTTCAATGGCAATAGCCGATACAGGCAAAGCCAAAGCTTTACTCATACAAGCATATCTGTTTATTCCGTGACTCAATTTACTGGGGTGGCTAGTGACTTATCTCGAGTGGTTTGGGGTCAAAGGAGCGCGGACGGGTACACTTGGATTACCTCCGACAAGGCATACATCGCAGACACCACGACAGTCCACGAAATTAACATGACCGACGCCACGGCAAACCAAGAGATTCGTTCGTACACTTACAACAGCTCGACAGGTGCGTACACGGGTTTCATTGACGGGGCCAGCGATACGAGCGGGACATTTAGCTATGGCACCTTACGGACGCACACTCTCGTGGGTTTGGGTTCAATGGGAAATTATAGCGCACAATACAAGGGATACATTCAAGAGGTGTTCTATTTCCTTGACGATTATTCGAACGATAACGCAGACATTCACGACGCGTTGAACGCGTATTACGCAGCGTACTAATGGCGACTGTATATCTCCCCGTAGAAGAGACTATCCCCGGCATGACCTCCGCAGAGCGTGCCGACGCCATCAACGCCGAGGTATGGCGCTTGCGGCGCCCTTTATCTGTGCAATCACCTACAGACGATACCCGCTACTATTACGGCCAAATCACCCACCCCGAAACGGGGCAGGAGGCCGTGATTGGCGACACGACAGAAATGATTCGCATCCACCCCGACGTGGACCTCACCGAGCTCCTGCTTCTTCTTCCGGAAGTGCCCCAAGCGGAGAAGGACGGGCTCGTCATGTTCATCGACGCCAACCGTGGGGGTAGCGTTCCCTTTGGGCAACTCATCCCGTCCACCTCGACACAGCTCACCGAGGTCGAAGCTAAGGCTCTCGGGTGGCTACCTGACGAACCAATCTGATGCCTAACTACACGCTGACATATAGCCCGCCTGCTGAGGGGTGGCCTTCGTTCTACTCGTTTGAGCCTGAGTGGATTCAGGGCATGAACCAGTTCCTGTATACGTTCAGTGGCGGCAATATCTTCCGGCACAACACCAACGAGGTGCGCAACAACTTTTACGGTCTCCCCGTGGACGGGCAGGGTAATCCTGCGGCATACCCCAGCACCATCCAAAGCGTCTTTAACGACGAGCCTATCGTCAATAAGATTTTCAAGACGATGGCTATCGAGGGCAACCGCCCTTGGGCCGCTACGTTTGTTTCCGACCAGCAGGACGGCAGGTTTATGGACGTAGGTTTCTTTGAGAAGAAGGAAGGCGACTACTTCGCATTTGTCCGTACTGTCAACAACAACCCTGCTGAGCCTGACGACTATGCCTTGCGCTCTCTCAATGGCATTGGTCTCAGCCTAACGGTGGTGGGCAACGTAGTCAACTTCCCTCTTACCACAGACATCGGGAGTATCCTTAGCGCGGGCGACCCACTTGTACCGGGTAGCGGCGATGCGTTCTACTTTGCGTTGCCTGTGGGTACTGAATATCCAGCCATCACTTTCGCGGGGTATGTCAACAGTATCGAGGTCGATATCCCCAACGGAATCAACCGCGTTACCCATGACGGTAGCGGTGCGGCACCCGGCATCAACGACCCACTCTGGCTGGGCATCAAAAACCAGCAGGCTGAGTCGAATGGACTGCTTGGGCACTACGGAGTCTTTGAGTTAACCAACACCGATACCACGGCTGTAGAGATGTTTGTGGCCAAGAGTGAGGTGATGAAGTCGTATCCCGGCTAAGCCTTACTTTTATAGTTGATGGAAGATATTCTGCATAACATCCATACGGAGCGAGGCTTACTCTGGGAATCGATAGAAGATTTGCAACGTGCGCTTACCGGGTTGGAAGAAACTGTAGAGCATCATACCGAAGCTATGCAGGCTATATGTCCTGTCACCCACCACCTTGAGAACGGTCTGTATACGCGTGAGATTTTCATGCCTGCCGGACAGCTCGTGGTGAGCTTCATCCACAAGCAGAACCACCCTTCGTTCTTTATGTCCGGTGAGATGTCTTTGTTGATGGATACGGGCGAGGTCAAGAGAGTCAAGGCGCCTATGGTGGTACACACTGAGGTGGGTACGCAGCGGGTAGCATACATCCATGAGGACGTGACGTGGACGTGCGTCTATCGCACCGATGCGGAGAGCGTCGAGGAAGCAGAGAAAGAAGTTTATACCATGGACTTTCGGGAGTTGCCGGAGGCCGTAATCCAAAAGAAAATATGTCAGGTTTAATTGCAGCCATCGCCAGTGGCACTGCCGCAGTAGCGGGGTCTATCTCCTCGTTCAGTCAGGCGAGCAAGCAGAAGAAGAGGATGCAGGCGGCAGAGCGTGAAGCCAAGAAAGCTATGGCCGAAGCTAAGACTCGCCTAGGAGTAAATGTTATGGAGGGACTGTCCATCCAGAAGGAGCCGTATGAGCTTGCTCGGGAAGCGTCGCTGGTGGCTGGCACTCAGGCTTTGCAAGCTGGTGTCGAGGGTGACGAGCGCGGGGCAGCAGCTACGGCGGGCCGAGTCTTTATGGGACAGCAGGACGCTCAGGGCAAAATTCGAGCAGCTATGGGTCAGGAGATGGGTGACATCAATCGCGCCGTCGTTGCTGAAGAGGGAAGGCTGAAAGATTTAGGTATGGGACTTAGTCTCGAAGAAGTAGCTGGAGCGCAGGAGGCGGCTGCCAACGCGGAGGCGTTGCGGGCACAGGCTGTCCAACAAGGATTCGAAGGTCTCATTCAGGCGGGCACTACTGTAGCTCAAGCGGCACCACTGTATGGCGGTGGTGGTGGCGACGCTCTGAATCCACGTTCTATGGGTGCTAACAAAGATATGTTGACTCGTCGGCAACGGGCCCCATACCTAGAAGCAATGGAAGCATATGATGCCTCGCAACGTAGCTTAGGTCAGTCTGTTTTAACGCCTCAATCTGGTTCTGGATTTCAGTTTAGAGGGTATCCCGGAATGACCCAAGATGATTTGATTATGCAGTCATTTGGATATAAGCCATGACATATTACAAGTATGCAGAACGCGATGCTACATCGCAGGTCAACTGGGCTGACGTCAGCAAGAAGTGGACGGACCAAATAAATCAAGTCGCTACCGACCGCGATAAAAAGCGTGCCGATATCCAGAAGGCTACCGACGAGCTTACCGATTCTATCATCAACGCCCCGATGGGCGAGAACGAAGGCGTCAACGCTTGGTATTCCAATTTCGCTGACCAGTCGTCAGAGTACCTGTTAGATGCCAACCGCCGCCTCAAGTCTGGTGACCTGAAGGTCCGCGACTACAATACCATCATGGCGAATATGACGCAGGGTACGGAGCGTATGACCGGCCTTGCTAAGGACTACTCTGACAACTACGCCATCAAGATGGAGCGGTTCAAGAATGATGATTCTCAGCAGGCTGAGTTGGCTATGATGGAGCTGGCCGAGGGATACGCCAACTTCACCAATACCCAAGGCATCGTCAACCCTACCAACGGGATGATTAGTATCGCCAAAAACGATACCGGCGAGACAATCACCATCCCGCAGATGCGGGCGTACATCAACATGCAGTACGACAAGTACGACGTTGGTACGGCGTTGGACAAGCAGGTAGCTAGGCTTGCAGCGGACAAGCGGGTCATCATGTCTGGCGACGTCAAGACCCGTGAGTCTCAGCTCAGGGCTTGGAATCTGGCTAAAGACAACCTCCTCGACGCCGAGCTGGCTGACGGCCTCCATGTGAGCTCCATCTTGACAGAAGATGTGGGTGGATACAACGTGGTTACCGACGCTACTAAGGTGGGTGAGAACGACGTGTTGTTTGTCCTCGACCCTAGCCAGCCTAGCGCAGGGTACCGCGTGCCTTTGTATGGTCTCGACCTCAGCAACATGACCGAGGCCGACCTCGACATGATTTTCAGCGCCGACCTTGACGACACGCAGCGGTCAGCACTTATTAAGCAGGCCGAAGAACAGAAGGGTGTCGCCCGAGACTGGCTCAACACCGACTTCGAGCGTAGGCTTGGCGTGATTGAGACCCCTATGGCGGAGCCTAGTTCCAAGTCCCCAAGCGACAGTAAGGAGAAGGGGGAGGCTTCTGCCAAAACGGGGCTAAACAATTTGCAGGCTATCTACACCGCAAAGGAGGAAACGAAGGACAACATGATTGGCGCCATTAATTACTTCGAGGGTCTCAACCCGGGGTTGGACCTTGAGGTGGTGAATCGAAATAACACGCGTACTCTAGCAATTAAGCGTGATGGCGAAGAGGATACTCGTTATGTATCTATGGAAACCGATTACCCCACTTTCGTAGAGTCGGTAACTAGTTTTGTTATGCCTAAAAACCAGTATCTGAGTTCGGCACTTGATGAAAATCCCCTTCCTGAAGGTTCAACGCGTGGAACTGCTTTAGGTGGTGTCACCATGGAGCGAGCCGTAGATGTTGAAAACATTGGTGCAGAGACAGTTAAGTACACCAATGATAAAGGAAAAGAAGTCCAACAGACTTTCCGAGCCTTTATAGAAGGTCTTGCTGCCCCCGATACCGGTGTTACGTCACAGCTTGGAAATGTAGATGAGGACACTATTTTCACTGTTAATGAAGTCAAGTCAGCTCTTGACCAGCTAGATTTATCTGACGATATTAAGGTCGAAGCGATTCTCGAAAACACGTTGGAAGACTTGTATGGCAGAACTTGGGTGGGTACGTCGACCATTGACTATCCCGGCATACAGATTCAGGCCCCTAACATGCCCAATGGCATTGTGATTTCACACGAGAGCGGTGAAGCAGCTTCACTCGGTCCAGTCTTGGAGCTAATTGCTACGGGCAAAACGGTTTCCATTGAGGAGTTGTACGATTTAATGGGTGAAGAGTCGATTGCAATCACCAAAAAGTTGATTGAAAACGGGAACCTTAATGTCGAGCAGCCCGAAATCCCGAACCCCAACGCAAACACCCCTGAGGTAGACGCATTCGGAAACCCAATCTAAAGATGAACGGAACTCAGGACCAACAGTCAACGCTAGGTAAACTTCGTTCGACTTATATCAACGCCGGGCTCCTCAGTGAGAGTACAGACCTAGCTCAATTCTCTAGTGCTCCGGAGTCGGTAAGACAGACTTTGCTGGAGCAAGGGCGTGCTAAAGGTTTGATTTCTGAGGCTACGACAGACGAGGTGTTCATGTCTGCTTGGGGTGACACGGAGCAAAAAAAAAAAGACGATACGGAATCTGTATCGGAGGATGGTTCATTGGAGCCACCCGTTGTTGAGGGCTTTGACAATCAGGCTGAGAGGGCCCGGGGCCTTCGCTCCACTGCGCGGCTGAACGAGGACGGAACAGAGTCTACGGTTCTGATGGCTTCGATGGAAGTCGATGGAAAGAACGTAGCTATACCTACCCTATTTCCAAAAGACCCGAACAACGTTACGTCAAACCCAGAAGACTGGATGGAGCTGGATGCCATGGAGGCATACGATACGGCCCTTGAACGTGGTGAAGTCTTTGAGTTTGAAACTGCCGATGATGCCAACGCCTTTGCCGAGGGCTCTTGGAAGTTGGACACTCCCGTTGACGCGCAGCAACCTATTCCCCGGACGGAATCGGACGAGTTTTTTGATATGGCTTTGGAGGGTGTCACTCCAGAAGTCATAGGGAGAACGGACGACGACGATACTGTGATGGAGATGAACAATCTCTTTGGTCAGTATGGTTTCTCTTTCGAGACGGCGAACGTCTTGGGCGATGCCATGACCGTCACCGCAAAAAATGGTGAGACACTAAGGGTAGACCTCGACCCATGGCGTAGTAAAACTGAGGTCGCTGAGTCAGAGAAGCTCAACAATTTCCTCAAACAAAACCGAAAGGAGTCAGAGAACTTGCTCAAGCAAGAGGACGACTATCAGGCGGCCAAGCTGAAGTTCGCCAACGAGAAGCAGATTGACCAGCGTGTCAACCAGTTGAGTTCGGAGATGGACGGCTTCCAGCAGTTCTCTCGTGAGCTCGGCGAGGTGGAGGCGGCGTTTAACGAAAAGTATGCTGGACTAGATAAGTATACTGAAGAGTACCTGCGTGCCAACCCCGATGAGATTGAGGCTTACAACGCTCAGGCTGAGGCTTACAACGCTGACTTACAAGGCATCCAAGAGTTACGTGGTCAGCTTCAGCACCGCTCTCAGGAGTTGCTGTATGCCGACCAAGAGATTAGCCGTGCGGCAGCAGAGTTCGTAGAGGTGCAAGGTGGAATCTCCACTTGGCCCGGCCTTGTTAAGACGGCGTTGTCTCGGGGTACTGCGATAACTGCTCGGGGTCTTGCAAACTTCGCCCTCGATGTCACTGCGCCTGCGATATTAATCGATATGCGCAGTGATGAAGACTATCCCAGTCGCTTCATCCAAGCGTATAAGGATATAGGCGGCACTCAAGACGTATCCGAAGAAGATTTTGAGGAGTGGTATGATGGGCTTCCAGACGACCTCAGGCACGATGTCGATATGAAGGTGTTCGACGACACTAGGAAGCTTCAGAAGTATGGGAACGATGAGGAGAAGGGTCTTGGTGATGCTGTTTACGACGGCATCATGTGGGCTACGGGCGAGGACCAAAAGATTCCTTACGCCTATGAGCTGGCTCAGCAGAATTGGTGGGGTGGCTCCATCCTTGGTGCCATAGAGTCTATCCCTGCTTTCGTTGGTCTCGGAAAGAAACTGTTTACGACAGGGTTTAAGGCCGCGTCTCGTGTTGCCCGTATGTTTGGTCAGGTCACCGACCACGTAGACCAAGAGTTCCGTAACAACCCGGAGTTGCAGGACGTCACTGAGCAGGATAAGCTCTTGCTGAAGGTACCCCTCGGAGCTACCGTTGCGGTATTGGAGAACATCGGGTTCCGTAACGTGATGGCGAACAAAGGTTTTGCCAGTCACTTTTTGATGAAGGCGCTAGGCAAGTCTTCTCTCGGTGTGGGTAAAAGGTCGTTCAGGGAGACCGTTGCTCTCGAGGTAAACAATGCTATAGCCCGTGGCCTACTCACCCTTGGTAACGCTGGTGCCGCAGAGTTTGAGACGGGTATGGCTCAGGAGATTGCCGATATCGCGGCCAAAGAAGTTTGGAACGCTGTCAGTGACAACCCTAATTTAGACACTCCGGAGCTCAACGAGATGCTTGGGCAGGTGGTCAACGCCGGTGCTCAAGAGGCGGTCGGTTCTTTCGTTCTGGGCACCCCAGCGGCGTTCGGTGCTGCTTTCCAAAAGGCTGACTATGCAAGCTTGAGCGACGAGCAGGTAGCTATCCTTGAGTTCTTATCCGACCCCGGCAACCGTGGCGCTACCAAGCCTATGATTGCTGCTCACCTTAAGAACCTTGTCAACCAAGGGAAGCTTACGGGCAAGCAGGCCAAGGAAGCTTTGGACGGATATGAGAGTACGGTTCAGGCCCTCGACGGAATCCGCGATGTAGAGGGCATGTCTTCTGAGCAGAAGAAGAAGGCTCTTGCCCTTGAGGTTCGCAAGCAGGAGCTGGAGCGCCGTATGAATAGTACGGCCAAGCCATTTCAGAGGGCGTTGCAAAGCAAAATCGATGACCTAGTAATCCAACAAGAAGAGATAGCCGATGCCATTCAAGAGCAAAGCACAGAGGAGGTTCCTACACGCGACGAAGCCGAAGCTGGCCCAGAAGTGGGAGGCCAAGTCCAAGAAGACGAAAAGAAAGGGCTAGTAGGCCGTATGCGCGACCGCTTGCAACAGCGTCGCGTGCGTAAATCAAAGGAGGAGTACGACAAGGCCATGGCCCGTGTGGCTGAGCTCGAGGAGCAGGGCGCTACCGAACAGGAGATTGAAGACGCGCGTAATAAAGCGGCGAGGGACCGTAACAATTATCTCCGCACCATCCTTACCGAAGAACAGGCCAAGCAGGAGGTTGAGCTCGATAACGAAAGGGAGCGCCTGTGGAAGGCATACCAAGAGGCAGAGGGCACCGAGCAGGAAGCGGAAGCCGAGGCGGCATGGCGAGAGTCTGCTGACAAACAGGCTGCGTTCTTTAATAGCGTTGAGGCGGGACTCACCGAGGAGGTAGCTGCTGAAGAGGAGGTCACCGAGGAGGAAGTGACCCCCACCGAGGAGGTCACCGAGGAGGTAGCACCGACCGAAGACGAAGCGGCGGTCGAGGAGGAGGCAGCCGAGCTCGCCGCTGCGTTTGAAGCTGAGGGTACGCCCGACAAAACTGAGACCACCGAGGCTGGTGTGGACGTACAAAGGCAGGAGGGGTCCGACCTGACTAAGAAGCAGCAGCGCGTTGTCGACCAAGCCAACAACGTACTTACCTCGCTCAAGTCTCTCATCCCGGACATCAAGGTTATCGCCCACCAAACGCAGTTGCAATACGAGGCAGCTACAGGTCTGAGGGGCAGGGGAACTTACATCTCTGACACACAGGGTAAGACGATACATATAAACCTCAGCCGTGCCAACAGTCGTACTGCTTTCCACGAGGCATTCCATGCCATCTTCTTGGAGCAGATTAAGAACGGCGACCCCGATGCTCAGGCTAAGGCTAAGGTGCTTCTGACCACCATCTCTAAGGCACTGCCTCCGAAGTCGGTGTTGAAGAACCGCATCGATAGTTTCCTTACTCAGTATGACCAGCAGGACATTAGCGAGGAGGCTTTGGCGGAGGTCTTCAGTTATATCGCCAGCGGATACCGTGGTCTCGGACCACAGGTCAAGGCGAAGATTAAGGCTGCCATCAAGAATCTAATCGAGAGCGTCCTCGGTCGCAAGCTCGGTGCGTCTTGGTCCGAGGGTGACCAAGCTGTCCTCGATGCCATGGAGATTCTGGCTGGTAAGGTTGAGCGTGGCGAGGCCATTACGTCTGAGGACGTGAGTGGTATTGAAGTTACTGAGGAGGCTGCCGCTGAGGTCAAGGCTGAGACAGAAGTTGACGCTGCTATCGGTCGCATTCAGGAGCTTCGTCGTAAGGCTGTTGGTCAAGCCAACGACTTGTTTGGAGACTTGTTTGTTTTGCTAGAAGAATCTGGCAAGGGAGACGGAAGTTTATTCTCTGTTGCTATGCGTCGTCTTTTCAAAGATGTTGGTGACAGTAACCTCAGGGCCATAGAGAAAAAGATTCGCGACGTCAAGAAGGCGAAGAAGCTATCTGATACTGACAAAGCTGAGCGCGTAGCCAAGCTAGAGCGGGAGGCGGAGAAGGAGGTTACTCGTCTGGAGCAGGCTCGGGAGCAGGCTAAGCCCGGCATCAAAGAGGCTATGGCTAAGCTCGAACCTTTCGCTGAGAAGAAGCGTAAGAAAGCGGGGCTGGCTGACATTAAAAAGAAGCAGGCTGCTATTACTAAGCAGCTTGCTAAGGACAAGAAGGAGGCGAAGAAAGTATTCGAGGGCGCGGAGCTGAAGGAGTATCTCGCTGAGCTACAAGAGGAGGCGGAGGCCAAGCGTGCTGCCCTGCGCGATGAGATTGCTGAGCTGCGCGGAAAGAAGAAGACGGAGGCGCCAGTAGAGGAGGAGGCCGCTCCGGTTGAGGAAGTGGTGGAGGAGACGGTTGAGGCAGAGCCTACTGTGGAGGAGCAGCCCACTGTCGCTACCATCCGCACCAAGGTTGGCGTCGAGGCGTTCGGCAAGCTGGAGGCTGCGGTGCGTAGCTACTTGGAGTATATAAATGCTCTAGACTTTGAGGACATGACGCGGGGTCAGAAGTCTACGTCCACACGCCGAGTAAACAAGGTGGTGAAGCTGGCGACCGAGCTTGGGTTAACTGATGCCGAGCAGGCGGTGATGCAGAACTCCGTGCTTGAAAAGATTGAGGCAGAGAAGCGTTCAGCCGAGGCGAAGGAGACCGAGCAAGCTGAGCTCAAGGCCGCAGCCGAGCGGGCTAAGAAGGCAGCGGAGGCGCCAGTAGAGGAGACGGTTGAGGCAGAGCCTGCCGTAGAGGAGGAGACCACGGTAGAGGAGGAGGTCGATGACGTAGCCAAGCGTGCTGCGGTCGAGGGCGTCAGTGTCGAGGAGCTCACCAAGCAGGAGACGGAGAGGGAGCGGCAGCGGAAAGACACGCTGTCCCGTGAAGCCAAGCGGGAGCTGGACGGCCTGAAGGGCAAGACCGATAAGGCGTCCAAGGCCAAGCGGGCAGAGCTCAAGGAGTTCATGGCCAACCTCGGCACCATGTCCGTTGAGGAGGCACTAGCTAAGCGTCAGCCCAAAGCCCGTGAGCAGCGGGTGTCTGATGTGGTGGAGCGGTATGAGTTCCGTCCGAACGGGAGCTTGAAGAATGCGAGCCTAGCCGCAGAGCTGCGTCGCAACCTCAAGCGTTATGGCTTTGGTGTCAAGCAGTTTGGCACACGGATGGACGACGTCCATATCGTCAACCCAGCTACGGGACGTAAGGTCGACCCCAAGAAGCTCATCGCGAAAGACCGTGCCGACGAGAAGGTGGAGCGGGAAGAGATGGCGGCGGTAGAGCAGGAGGTAGCGGAGAAGAGGGCTCTAGAAGCCGAAGCCGAAGACCTGCGTAGCGAAGGTCTCAAGAGATACCAAGAAGAGTACCTCGACTTCCCAGAGGGGATGATTCCTCCAAGCACCCTGTCTGCCCGTGAGCAAAGGGACAGCCTTAACAATGAGATTTCCGACGAGGACTCCACCTACTCGGCAGTTAAGTTCGCTAAGGAAAGGGGGTACTCCAATGCAGCTATCTTAAAGTTCCGTCCCGGAGCACAGCAGGCTATCGATGCCTACGAAGCCAAAGAGAACAGGCTGAAGGAGCAGGTTAAGGGAGTCATCGTAAAGGCTACGGAGCGCATCCGTGCTGACAAGGATATCCAAGGGTTGCCCACGGTAAAGCAGCGTGATGCCGCTGCCTTGGCTAGGCTAGAGAACGATGTCATCAGGTACCTTCAGAAGAGTAAGTTCTATCAGAACGCTTCTGACGTAGGCCGTGAGGCTATGGTACGTGGGGTAAAGAAACAGCTTGGCATCAATATGAAGTCAGCCCCGTCAGCGAACAGACTGTTGAACGGACCGCTCGATAAGAATGGATTCTCTGAGCAGGAGAAGAAAGGGTTGCGGGACCAGATTCGTGCTATGGCACGCAGCTCTAAGACCACGGCTACTGCCATCGCTGAGGCTAGGAAACAGATTGCTAAGGACGTAGCTAAGCTGCGTAAGGATGGCGTCTTGACAACGGCTCAGGCTACGGCCCTACTGAACCGTATGGCCCGCACCAATCCCCTCAACGAGGCTTCCGTTAATTCGTTTATCGAGTATGCGAACAAGGTGTTTATGGATGCCGACTACGCAAAGAAGATGAACGACCTCAACAAGATGCGTGCGCGGGCGTTGAAGTATGCGGAGGAGAAGACGGGTATCAACGTCGACGTCATCGATGTCATCAGGACTATCGCTGGTATCAATGCGGAAGCTATCCCTGAGGAGGTGCTCAAGGAATACACCGAGGTGATGACGCAGCTGTCTGAGCGCAAGGCCGTGCTCGATTTAGAGAACCGCGTTTCGCTACGCAATAAGCTCGAGACTATCATCGACGCTATCGACCAAGAGATAAACGCAAAGGACGAACTGCTGGCTGAGTTCGAGAACTTCGATGGCAAGGTGCGTGATGATAGCGGTAAGGTTAGTATTGCCAAGACCATAAAGGCTATGGTCGAGGCAAAGGTCATCACTGAGGACGAGGCCAAGCTGCTGCGAAAGTATCAGGGTGAGCTGTTCCCCGAGCCAGAGGGCAAGGATGACGCCGAGCTACAGCAAGAGAGGGAGAATGAGGCAAGGTTCCTACGCGGTGTAGTCGAGGGTCTCCCTGAGCTGACCCATAAGTTCCCTACGCGGGAGGAGAATATCTTGCTCCGTCAATTCAATGAGCTCATCAAGACCAGCGGTATCGAGGGATTAGATAACGCCGAGCTAAAGAACCTACTGCGCGTAGCCAACAATATCGAGAACGGATTCCTACCGCATATGGCGGAGGTCTTGGTCGAGAAGATTGATGCGGAGAACAAGCGTGCCGAGGTGATGAAGTCGGTAGTTAACGATAAGTCTGGGCTTGCTAGACTGATTGATAGGACGGGCCTTACTAGTTTGAATCGTCGCGGGCGTAAGAACCCCACCCGTTATATCGACCAAGTGTGGGGTGACTTCAAGTCTACCCGCCTGTTCGATGCGGTGTTTAAGGATTTGGCTGTGGCATCATCCTCATACCGCGCCGACCTACAGGTTGTCGAAGCGCGTATGGATAAGGTTCAGGACGCACTCATCAAGGCCCTCGGTCGCAACCCCAATAAGGTTACCCGTGCTAAGTTCTTGCTCGGAGCATACCTGATGCAGAAGGAGTTTGAGGCTAACCCCAATGTGAAAGGCGTGTTCTCGGCAATAGACCTTCTCGATGCTACCATCAAGCAGTCACAGAAAGTCAGCACAAGCACTCGATACAACGACGCTTCCGTAGAAGTATTGAAGTCTATCCGAGACCAAATTGAATTGCGTACAGCCGATGAGATTGAGGCTATCATAAAGAAGGAACAGGGCGGGAAACAGATGCTCGCTGTGGCTGATGAGATTCGTAAAATCAACGACGAGCTTACACCTAAAGCTCAGTATGTAGCTGGTGTCATCCGTGGCGTTCCGTTCATGCCGTACTCCCAGTATATGCACCGGGTGGTACTCAAGGGTGAGAACGAGTACGGAGAGGACAGCGATAAGGCTTTGTCAGATGTCATGAATAAAAACATGATGCCTTCGACAAGGGCTAAGAACCTCATCAAGCGTGAGGCGGGAGAGGCTCCCCCCGTAAACTTCGACCCGTTCGCATCAGTAAATCGTGGTGCCAAGTTTGTCCTCACCGATTACTATATGACCAAGCCCGTTCGTACCAACAAGCGGCTAGTCAATAAGTTGGGAGACTTGGAAGACTTGAATGCAAGGCAGAGGGAGATGGTTCAGTTACTGATGAATGCATCGGAAACCTTGGTGAAGGATATGCTTGTACAGGCTGTCAACCAAGACAGCTTAGGTTCAAAGGTCTTCAACTACATCAAAAGGAAGGGGTATCAAGTTACCCTTGGTCAGGTAGAGCGGGCCGTAGCGGAGCTGGGTTCTAACGCAAGCTATGCCCTTTGGGTAGACCCCGGCTCTTTTAGGGTAGGGCAGACATACAGAAACATATACAACAACGACGGTACGGATATACTCCGGAACGTAGGCAGTATGCAAACCACAAGGCTTTTCCCCGGTGGTGAAGGCACTCGCTTTGAAAGCTCTGGCCTAGACCAGATGCGTGCCGCCACATCTCCGGGCCGCGCTGAGATACGTAACGAGGCTGCAAACAAGGGGCGTCAAATTATAAACCAAAGCTTTGGGCGACTCGAGAGGGGGTCTGGAGCTATTGCCGACTACCTCATCACAAAGCCGGACCAGATGATTTCTCGTCCCCTTTGGTTCGGGTCTTTCGCTCGGGAGTTTGAGGCACGCACGGGGCAGAAGCCCGACATGAAAAAGATTGCGGAGAACAATGGGGAGTATATGGATAGATACAGCCAAGCTATCGAGTCGGCTACGGCAAAGGCTGATGATACATCCATCAAGGCCGGTGCCACAGACAACTTGTTCTTGGGTATGCTGAACGGAACCATCCGTCCTGACCAGAATGTCGCGCAAAATATGTGGACATTCATAAACAGTTACATGACCCGCTTCCTCATATTCGAGTATGTCACGGCTCGTACCGCTGTACAAGCCATGGTGGGTAACGGGATGATGCGTAAGCGAGACGGTGTAAGGCTAATGGCTGGTGTAACTAGCAGGATGTTCGCCTATCAATTTATTTCAGGAGCCTTGAGGGACACTATGGGTGCCCTACTGTATGGCGATGATGAAGAGGAGAAGGACCTTGCTGAACGCGCTTCAGAGTCAGTAATACAGGGAATGGCTACGCTGGTATTGGGTAATACAATGGGGCAAGTTGGTAGGGGAGCCATCGCCATCCCGGTAGAGCTTCTTAACAGAAATATTTTAGGAGAAGACTATGGCTTCGGTAAGCGTAAGATGATGCCACTCATAGACATCAACCCTGAAAAACAATTCGATGACAGGGTCCTAGATGGAATCGCTAGGTCGTTTGGTCCAGCGAGTCCAGCAGTTAGAGCCACTCTCCTTGGCGGTGAGCTTGCTTTCGAAGAGATAGGGATGAAAAAGAAAAGGACAGACAGGGCCCGTGCCGAGCAGGAGCAAATGCGATTCCTTATCAAGGCGGCGGGTGCTGCCGGGGTGCTGCCTTTCGCCAACGATATCAACTACCACTACCAGAGGTCCATCTATAAGGACATGGACAAGAAAGATGATGGCAGAACGAGAGAGCGTAGGACCAGAGAGCGTAGGACCAGAGAGCGTAGGACCAGAGAGCGTCGCTAGACTACCCAATGCACATCGACGAAGCGGACCTCGCACTCGTCGTTGTTGCAGCGCCAAGAGACCTTGAGGCCGGGGCC
>ENA-OQVM01004194-OQVM01004194.1-marine-metagenome-genome-assembly--contig:-NODE-4194-length-14871-cov-38.317967_pt1 | contig 14871 bp, 18 predicted proteins | sample MGYA00237776_ERZ505498 | MGnify/ENA primary metagenome ERZ505498 (study PRJEB26159, sample SAMN06265151) | marine metagenome | isolation source: Helgoland LTER site | place: Germany:Helgoland, sampling... | reverse complement strand
AGACAAGACTGAATTATAAAAAAACGCATTTAATTTTGAGATCATTACTATTTGATTTTAAATTGGTTAAGTGTAGAAAGGATTCTAAATTTACAAAAAAAAAATCACATGTGTGTTTTTAAGTCGTCATTTTGATTGACTTTAAAAGGGAATATGTTAAGATTTGGTGAGTTTGGCACTTATCGCATCCACACAATTGATTCCATCGATGGCAGCAGAAATAATACCGCCTGCATAGCCCGCACCTTCTCCACAGGGATACAACCCTTTGACATTAACATGCTCTAAGGTTTCTAAATTTCGTGGAATAGATATGGGTGATGATGTTCGACTTTCTGGGGCATGCAAGACCGCTTCATTGGTGTAATAGCCCTTCATTTTTTTTCCATATACAGAAAATGCTTTCCGCAAACGTTTGGAAATCATTGGAGGCAGAACTGTATTTAGATCTACTGAAACGATCCCGGGTTGGTAAGAGGTTTTAGGGAAATCATTAGACGCTTTTCCTTCAATAAAATCAATCATACGTTGGGCAGGTACTTGCTGTGTTTTACCGGCAACTTCCCAACAGTCGCGCTCGACTTTTTTCTGAAAATCAAGACACACAAAAGGATCTTTCTCCGAGTAGTTTGATAAATCTTTAGGTTCTACACTTACTACAATCCCGGAGTTTGCATAGGGGTTATTTCGCTTGCTTGGACTCCAACCATTGGTGACCACTTCTTCTTGAGCCGTGGCGCAAGGCGCAATAATTCCGCCGGGACACATACAAAATGAATAGACACCCATGCCGTCAATTTGCTCTACCAGACTGTAGGATGCTGGCGGCAAATACGGGTTTTCGACATCACCATGATATTGTATTTTATCAATTAGATGTTGCGGATGCTCGACTCGAACACCCAATGCAAATGCTTTTGCTTCTAAGAGAACGCCTTTTTCATGTAATAAATAAAAGATATCTCTGGCAGAATGTCCCGTCGCTAGGACGACATTATCAAAAGGTTTCCATGAATTGTCATTAATTTTTAATGCTTTTATGACATTGTCTTCAATTTGAATATCGGTCAGTTTGGCGTTAAAATGCACCTCCCCGCCTGCCGCTATAATGGCTTCCCGCATGGCGGTAATAATGGCTGGTAATTTATTGGTTCCAATATGCGGATGGGCTTCCACTAAAATATCTTCCGACGCTCCAAAATGCACAAACCATTCAAGAGCTTTCAGGACATTGCCGCGTTTTTTGGAGCGTGTATATAATTTTCCATCGGAGTAGGTCCCCGCACCGCCTTCTCCAAAACAATAGTTGGATTCTGGATTAACCGTTTGTTCTTTATTGATGGCTGCTAAATCGCGACGTCTGGCACGCACATCTTTTCCGCGCTCAAAGACAATAGGTTTCAACCCTGCTTCAATGGCGCGCAAAGCAGCATATAGCCCTGCCGGTCCTGCACCTATAATGGCAATTCCTGGTTTTGAGTGTACGGCTTGAGGAATAAAAGATTGCGGCTGTACTCGTGTTTCACCAAGCAGCCAAAATTCAATTTGTAGGTTGAGTTTAATCGTCGCCTTTCGGGCGTCGATAGAGCGTTTTCGAATCCGCCAATCAATTATGTCTGCACTTCGCAGTTTGGCCTTAAAAAGACTCGATTTTAATATAAAATCTGTATCCTTTAATTGGGCTGGTTTTATGGTAATTTGAACTAATACACTCATCGCGGCAAAGGTAACTAAAGTTTCCTTGAAATTATGAACTTCAGTCAACCATAGAGGATTATGAGCTTTGTTTTAATTTTATAGGAAATTAACAGACCTGCTTCAAAAATCATAATATAAATTATACCTTGCAATCCTAGTTCGTGTAAAACATAAAATATCGATTATGACTCTAATTTCTGATCCCTGGCCTTGGTATATTTCTGGCCCTATGATAGCTCTGATTCTCTTTTTACTACTCATGATAGGGAAAAACTTTGGGATGTCATCTAATTTAAGAACACTTTGTACCATTTGTGGCGCAGGGAAGACTTCTGATTTTTTTAGGTTTGACTGGAAATCTCAACAATGGAATTTGGTTGTGGCCTTGGGCGCTATTATTGGTGGATTTATAGGTTCTCAATTTTTATCGAATGATTTGGCGGTTGCCATCCATCCAGATACTATAGAACACTTAAATACGCTCGGATTTAAAAGTGCAGGGGCTAGTTACCTCCCTACTGAGCTTTTTGATACCGCTGTATTTACGGATGTGAAAGGGCTACTGATTTTAGCCATCGGTGGATTATTAATTGGTTTTGGTGCACGTTACGCAGGGGGATGTACGTCTGGGCATGCGATTTCAGGGCTAAGCAATCTTCAATGGCCGTCTTTAATTGCGGTTATTGGGTTTTTTGCAGGCGGTCTTACAATGGTTCACTTTATTTTTCCTTTAATTTTTTAATATTATGAGAACACTTAAATATCTTTTTATTGGCATCCTCTTTGGTATTACTATGTTTAAGTCTGAGGCCGCTTCCTGGTTTCGAATCTATGAAATGTTTCGTTTCGAAGCTTTTCATATGTATGGTATCATTGGATCAACAGTCGTATTGGGAATTCTGATCATACAAGCCATAAAGCGTTTCAATATTACGTCTTTTTATGGGGAGCCAATTGTGTTTACTCCAAAAGCTAAAAGCGTTAGTCGTTACCTCTTTGGTGGCTTCATTTTTGGTTTGGGATGGGCCTTAGCAGGTGCATGCCCAGGACCAATGTTTACATTAGTAGGCGCTGGATTTTCGCCTATTTTAGTGGTGATTCTTGGTTCCGTTTTTGGAACGTTTTTATATGGACTAGTTAAAGGGAGGTTACCACATTAAAAGCTTTTATAAGAAGAGTTATTTTAATAGGTTTTAAATAATTAGTTTTTTATTGCAACACATAAATAGCCGTCTTAAACAACGAAGGTGGTTTGTCCACTACACTTTTATAATTATTTTATTTTTATAAAGTACATACCCCAGTCCTAAATAAAATAATACGACAACAACAGCATACATAAGTGATGCTAGTTTAGCAGGGTAAAATGAATGCACAAACACTGTTTCGTAAATATAGGAATGTAAATTACTTTGATAACCAACTGTAGTTAAATACATGGTTTTTGAAATGAAACTTGATAGGAAATAAATAGTGATGGCGTTCATCCCACTGTATTTGAAAATGGATCCAAACTTAATTTGTTTAAGGTCTCTTAAGTAATAAATAACGGCAAGTAATAGGGTCGCATATCCACTTGTTACAAATAAATTACATTTTGGCTTAGAACAACGCACAAAAATTGATAGTGTAAAAGTAGTATGGCCCAATACGGTTGAGCAAAAACTTACTGATATCACAGCTAATAAAAATTTAACACTAAACTACAAAGACGCCACTATCTCACTACAAAAGAAAACGACTCCAAATCCCTTATTTGAAACAGTAGACCCCAGTAGTATTGGAATCGACTACCGACAAGTAGAAACTCCGTTTGACGATTTTAAGCTACAACTATTACTGCCTCAAAAACAATCTGAAGCAAATACACCACTAGCCATTGCTGATGTTAATAATGATGGTCTCGATGATTTTTTTGTAGGGAATTCAAAAAACACAAAAGCATCTTTATTCATTCAAAAAAAAGACGGGACATTTAGAAGTAATAGCGCGTTTTTATTTGAATCTGAGAAGATATATGAAGATACAAATGCTCTATTTCTAGACATAGACAATGATAATGACATGGATTTATATGTGACATCTGGCGGTTATGAAATTCCAGAAAATAATCCCTTATTACAAGACAGGCTCTATGTAAATGATGGTAAAGGGGGCTTTGAAAAATCAAATGCCTTACCAAAAATGTATAGCAATACTAAAGCTGTTAGTTGTGCAGATTATGATAATGATGGTGATATGGACATTTTTGTTGGGGGTAGCGTTACGCATGGGAAGTATCCAATGTCTGACTCATCTTACTTGTTAGAAAACCAAAACGGGACGTTTATAGATGTTAGTAAAAAACGCATGAGTGCTATTTCTGAGTTAAGAATGGTAAACGCAGCAATTTTTACGGACTATGATAATGACGGTGACTCTGATCTGATAGTCGTGGGCGAATGGATGCCTATAACGCTTTTTGAAAATGATAATTCCTATTTAAAAAAACAGACACATTCAGAACTTCAAGATGTCAATGGGTGGTATCAAACCATCAAAGAAGTGGATTTGGACGGCGATGGTTTTTCCGATTATATTATTGGAAACTGGGGAGAAAATAACAAGTTTCATCCAAGCAAAGAAAAACCACTTCATATTTATGCAGATGATTTTGACAACAATTCTTCGTTAGATATCATCCTTAGCAAAGTTTCTAAAACGGGCGCACTAGTCCCTGTTAGGGGGAAGCAATGCTCGTCTGATCAAAACAATTTTTTAAACAACAACATTAAGACCTTCAAAGGATTTGCTAGTTCAAATATCATTGAGATATACGGCGAAGACCGATTGAAAAAAGCTACTCATTTATCGGTTTCCAATTTCGAATCCTTTATCTTGAAAAATAATGAAAATGGGAGCTTTAAAATTAAGGCACTGCCTAAACATGCTCAATTTAGCCCAACATTAGGATTCGAAACCTATGACATTAATAATGACGGTTATTTGGATGTTTTTGGTATAGGCAACGTATTTGATGATGAAGTAGAAACAATTCGATATGACGCTTCAAAAAACTATATTTTACTAGGCGATAAAAATAATGAGTATACATTTACTAATGATACAAGTTACTTTAGTGATTATGAATCAAAAGCTATAAAAAAAATTATGATTAATAAAGACCCACACTTTATCATCATGAATAAAAATGAACGTCTTACAATTTTAAAGCTTCGAAAGTTGTTGTGAATCAAGTTATATAATTTAACGGCTAAGCCCCTTAATTTTGAGTCTCTGTATGTGTTTATAATTTCTGACAGTATTTTCTGTAGTGGCTTTTTCGTAAGGTTTTTGACATGATAACGTTTTAATAACCAGTAAAAAAGGTGTTTTTTTTAATTAAATTTTATTTTTTATTTTTATTAAACTATAAAAATAAGTTTCAAAGTGAAACTAATATTAAAATAACTATCAGAATACATTATCAATAAAATTATTCACAGTACCTTTGAACGGTATGAAGACAGTAGAACGTACATGTGCAATTGCCTATTCAATTAATCTTTTAGGTGACAAATGGTCTCTTTTGATATTAAGAGATGTGATTCTGCATAAAAAATCTAGATTCAAAGAATTTACAAGTTCTAAAGAAAACATTGCAACAAATATCCTCACCAACAGATTAAATTTCTTAGTTGAAGAAGGATTCCTTGAACTTTTAGACCCTAAAGGGTTCAAAAAAAATAAGCAATATATAGCTACAGAACGCGCTATTTCGGCACTGCCTATTATTATGGAATTGTATTTGTTTTCTATTCATTCTATTAAAGAATCTGTGCTGAATCCTTCCCAAATTGAGGTTAAAACGCAAATTCTTTCCGATCGAAAAGGCTTTGAAACAGGACGAAAAAAAGAGTATGTTGAGTTTGTTGAAACCTTAAGAAACCCCAAGTAATAGATTTTTTGGTTTAGTCTCTAAAATCGACGCCTTACATGAAATTTAACCATTAATTTCGGAATAAGCATTCTATAATTGTTTTCTTCTTTGCAAGCATAAATACCAAATGTAAGCAGAACTATTTTCCATTTTCTCATTCCTTAATTTCTTTAAGCCTCTGTTTTGTACTGATTTTTGAAATTGAAATGGACTAATAAACTCATTTTTAATATAATCCGAAAACAAAAGTTATTCCTTGCAAAAAGCATTTAATTTTAGCTATTTTGCGACTCGAAAAAAATAACCAAAATCAAACTCAACCAATGGACTTAAAAAAAATGTTTCTTGAAAGACCCGCTCATAATTTCAAAGCTATTGATGGCATTAGAGCTATAGCTGTTTTATGGGTTATTATTTTTCACGTCTGGATTTTTCAACATAATACCTACCCTGATTTGTTAGGTAAAGTGGCTCAAAATCCATTTTTGGTATGGATTACCAAAGGAGATTTAGGAGTCGATTTATTTTTTGTGATCAGTGGATTTCTTATTGGTACCATTTTATTTAAAGAATATAAAAGAGCGCAAACCTTAAATTTTAAATCCTTTTATCTAAGACGTTTTTTAAGATTATTTCCGGTTTATTTTTTCTCCATGATCATCGCATTATTTTTTCTTCATGGTGCAGGCGCTGAGAAATGGGTAACTGCGTGGTCTAATTTACTATATGTCAATAATTATGTATTCAAATCCTATATGGGATGGACTTGGTCATTGGCAATTGAAGAACAGTTTTATATTGTGATTCCGTTTTTGATTGTATTTCTATTTCCAAAATTCAGAAAGAAATGGATATTATTTAGCGTTTTGGCGATCATACCAGTAGTACTCACCTACTACTATTCTGTTCATATTTTTAATTTTGAAATTCCTTACAATAGAGAGATTTTTGGGGAGGAATGGCAAGAGTGGTTTTGGGGCTATTATATGCTAACGCACTTAAGATATGGCGGCTTATTGAGTGGCGTTATAGCAGCTTATATTCATGTGAATCACTCAGAAAAAGCTGTTCATTTTTTTGAACATAAAACAAAACTATCAAACTTCTTGATCGTTCTCAGTCTTGCGAGTTTTGCTATCATCACAAGTTTATCTCTTGGTCAAGCAGCGCCTGTAGAGGAATCCATATTTTATGAGTTGCCCAAAAAATTTGTAGTTTGTTATGAAGTTATTCATCGCGAACTTTTTTCCTATGCTGTGGTGTTTATTATGATGGCATGTTTATATTCTAAATCTAGAATCATCAAACCTGTAAATACATTTTTATCGGCTAAAATTTTCTATCCAATTGCAAAAATATCCTATTCAATATACCTATTTCATGTGATGTTTATGGAGTGGCTTTTTCCAATGATTTCGGAATATGCAGAAGGGAGTTTAACCAGCTTACAAATCGTATTTGTCAATGGAATTATTTCCTTAGTAGGGTCTGTAGTTGTTGCAGCTCTGATGGTGATTTTTATTGAAGACCCCTTTAACACCTTGAAGAATACGTTAACTTCAAAAAAATAGGGAAGCGCTAGTACAGTAAGTATTAACTCAAGTTTGTAGTATCTGTTTGCTCGTGATTTTCCTGTTAAAGATTCTGATTTAAAACAGCAATTAACTTCTCACCTGTTATGATGTGATTTTCATAAAATCCGGTTAAAAACGAATTATTGGTACCTCCTCGAAATAGGAGTCTCATGATAATCTCATGCCCAGGATGATTTTTTAACTTCATCCCGTAATTTCCTAACAGTGTAAATAAATTGGTATGAACTTTTTTATCTAACTCCGTATAAATATAAAAGAAACCGTTTTTGTCTAGCTCAAGCTCAAGAGCATTAGCCCAATCTCTCTGGTCGATTTCAAACATTTCAATTTGATTGATTTGATTGTAATAATCATTAAGTAATTCTTCAAGTTCTTTATTGTCTAAATACCTTAAATATCCTGAGTTTTTTAGAGACTCAAATGCATCTTTGTTATAGTTTAATTGAACTTCGATAATCATTTCCAAAATTGCTTTTTGAATTTTTAATTGGTCTGAAAAATCATTTTCAATCAAAGCCTTAGAAGCGTCATTACAAGCGGCGACATGCTCTTTTCTAAACTTCAATAACCTTTTGGATTCTTTTAGATCCAATTGAACGTTAGATGCAATTTTCTGGAAATAGTCGTTCATTGCTTGCTCCTCAATTCGCGATTCATTCCAATTATTTACTTGTAACGCAATTAAAATCCCTACAGCTACAAGGATAATCTCTCCCGTAGCATATTTTAAATAGCTAAAACTGTTTGTTGAATTTTCACGCAAAGGTCTAAAGAATTTCATTTTTTTAAAATTTAAACAACTATAGTACTAATGAGCAGCAGGAATAACTCGATAAAATTTCAAAAAGTAGATATGGGATTTATCATTCTGTTTTTAGTACAGAGCTCAAATTTAAAGTATTGGAATCTAAAAATCCAATATTAACGTCTAATTTTCTCCTCCCATTTCCATGCAGATAACAGCGCTTCTTTTAAACTTGATTGAGCTTTCCATCCCAAGACCGTATTGGCTTTGGTTGTGTCTGCAAAAGCCGCAATAACATCACCCTCTCTTCGATCAACAATTTTATAATTTAATTGTTGATTGGAAACTTCTTCAAAGGCAGATATGACCTCTAAAACAGAAGATCCTTTTCCTGTGCCAATATTAAAGACTTCATAATTTGATGTGTTTTTTTCTTCAACCAATCGTTTTAAAGCAGAAACATGTGCTTTTGCCAAATCGACTACATGAATATAATCGCGAATGCATGTTCCATCCTTTGTTGGATAATCATTTCCAAAAACAGACAATTGTTCCCTTAGGCCTATTCCTGTTTGTGTGATGAATGGTACTAAATTTTGTGGTACTCCAATTGGGAGTTCGCCTATATTTACAGATTCATGAGCGCCTATTGGATCTTCTCTTAATCTTTACGGAGTCTTGAACGTAGTTTTTTTATTTTAATATCGGGAACTGGATTCATTCCTCCACCTTGTTTCGGAAAGGGCCAGACTGATAAGCTGTATCAAGCAAAAGTTTAACACTAAAGGATGTTGAGTTAACAAACTATTTGATCTAGAAAGTTGTATCTAAAACGAGATAGCCTAATCTGACTTATATTTTTTAAATATTCATCAAAAAAAAGCCTTCTAGAAGAAGGCTTTTGTGTTTTGTAAATAGTAAGATTACTCTTCTGTAGCTGCTTCAGTATCGGCTGCCAAAGAATTCATCATTCCTCCAAAATCAAACCAATCTCCACCTCCAGATATTTTACCTTCTGTAAATGCAAAAGAATGATATGAGGTTAATTTAATAGACTTCCCAGAGGCTACATGATCTGCCGTCCAAGTACCATATACTCGTGTGCTACCATCAAATAATCCAGTAGTTTCATCTACTCCAGGTAACCAGTAATCTGCTATGAAATTCAAATTGTCAAATTCATTTTGATAATAAGCAAGAGCGTCTTTTAAACCTTGTGCATCAGCCATTTTAGAACCATACACTGGCATATGCCATTCTAGATCATCATGAATCATTGCAGACTGAGCAGCTATGTCTTCAGTTGCGTGTGCCAGCATAAAACTCTTAGCAATCTCTAAATTAGCTGCATATTTGGGGTTGTTTTCTTTTTGACGGCCACATGAAACTACAAATATTAGTAATGTAATTAAGGATAATTTAAATAGATTTTTAATTTTTTTTAAAAATTTAATTAATACTTGTGTTTATGTTTTCCGAGGAATTTTTAATTAATAAATCCACCCCCAACAGTCGTTCTGTATTAAATTGGATGTGTTTTTGATTGTAAATCAAAAGTAAACTATTTAATAGTGATATGCAAAATAAGTTTATCAAACTCTCTTAATCCCTTTGGATACTTGAGTTTAAACCAAAAAAGAAATTATTTACGGTTTAGTTAATAATATATTCTTTTTACTTGCATTTTTGAGCTTATCAAGTTATGCTAAGGATTTAAAAATTTACGAGTTAAAATAAAATGTAGCGGTAGTCTTAAATTTAGTTTAATTCTTAATAAACTTTTTATTTATTTCACTTACATCATCTGAAATTTTTATAACATAAACTCCTTTTGGTAATACTTTTACATCTATATTATCAGTACTATTTTCTAAAAGTACTTCATTACCCATCATATCATAAATGGTAATGTCCATTGATTTTTCATACCCCTTTATGAACAAAATATTGTCTGCTGGATTTGGATAAAAGATTATTTGATTTTTCGTATGAGAATTTGGTATATTTAATATATTATGTTGTGTGGATGTAAAACCAAGTTTCAACAATCCATCTCTGATATCTGGAGCATTCATAAATAAATTCCAAAATAATTGACTCTTAAAGTTTTCTATCATCGGACCTATAGTTCCTTGGTCAATTGCTAGGTGTCTTTCAGGCTTCCACTGATGATGTATTGAAAACGCATCTACGGGACCTGCTCTATTGAAATATCGAACATCGTTATAACTCCAAGAGATTTCTTAAACACTTATAGTTTGATCAACCCAATATTTAGGTTAATCCACTAATTTACAGTAGGTAAGGATGATTCCAATAAAAAACGGACTAGTAAAAATACTAGTCCGTCTTGTGTAGTAGATAACTCTATTGAAATATCGAACCATGATTTTACACCTCGAGATTTTGAAATTACCCTTCAAACTATATACCTGATTCAAAATGATAAACATCATTTTGAATATTTCAATTGAATTAATTAATCACAATTAAAAATTTTCTTATACACTCAATTCTCCATCGAAAGAATATTTTTTCCATGTCCCAACCTTTTGGTCGTTTTTATACATTCCTTCTTCTTCAATATTTCCATTTGAATAATATCTCTTATACGAACCCTCCTTTATACCGTCTGTAAATTTTTTAGCGTTTAGATCTTCATACTCATCTAGTGAGTAATCGTCTTTATATTCCATCTCTATATAAAGATAACCTTTCAGTCCTTGACTTTCTAAATATGGCGTAGTTTTAGAATAAATTTTCCAATCCCCAACTTTTAATCCATCGGTGTAGCTACCTACCATGTTAAGTTCTCCATTTGGATGATACACTTTAGATAAACCATCCCATTTGCCATTTTTTAAAAATCCTTCTTGATATATTAATCCAGGGGAAAATCTATCTGCTCCAAATTTTTCATCAAAATACAATTTATGAAAACCATCGTGGGAGTGCTTCTTATCGTCATTTTTTTCTTCAAAATAACTTTCTAAAGATTGGAAAATACTATCAGTATTTTCTAATGAAACTTCAATCGAACCTTTCTCGAGATAACTTTCTATAGCGTTTAGATCAAGTTCAACCACACGACCATTAATGTTCATGTAAACATTCAGATTAATATAACCTTCATTTAACATCCAATCCTCATTATTTTGAAATTCTCGATCCTCATAACTATAACCAATGACCATTCCTAAATAGCCTTCTCCCTTGATTTTATTGACTTCAAATTTCTCGTCTGCACTAAGATCAATTGAAAAACTATTCCAATTACCACTTGACCAATGCATTTCACATTGAATAAGTATTTGTCGATTTTTCAACTTGTTTTTATAGACTTCAACCTCTTTATCAAAATCATGGGTTGAGCAAGCATTAATAGTTACTGGAATTTTATATTCAGTTTTTGATCCATCAGGTAGTTGAATTTCTTTTAAAATACTCTCCTCAAAATACTCCTCACCTTGTAAAACTTCTTCGTCATATCTATGGCTCTCAAACCAGTCCTTAAGATTATCTAAATTAAAATCACATATTTCTATAAACTTTTCTAAGTCATAAGAAATAATGTCTCTTTCAGGAGCAGGTGAGCTTGGCAAGATTTTATAGATCATAATTATTTAATTTAAATTTAATCAAATATAAGCATTTAATTTGTCCTTAAAACCCTTGTATTCATGAGTTTAGGACAAAAAAAAGAGTTACTATTTCTAATGACTCTTGTTGTAGATAACTCACTCGAAATATCGAACATAAGTTTTACGCCAAGAGATTTAATTGATATGTTTAATCTTCTGCCCAATTTTCTCCAGAATCATCTATAAATTCACAAGTGTCCCAGACAATATTAAATTCATCTGCAAACTTTTCAATTCTTTCATAAACATCCCATAATTCAGCACTTCCGTCGCAATCTTCCCCATATTCCATAAGTTCATTATCAGCACCTTCAAATTCAAATTTGGCGATTCCTATTTCATAATCATAATCAAAAATTGAATTTGCAATGCAGTCTTCAGCATATCCACTGTTAAAAAAATCTTCGCAGTATATATATTCATAATCGTCCTCATCAACACCTTCCGTGTCAAAATTAGGATCAACATATTTTAATTTTTGACTGGGTTTAGAAATAATTTGTATTTTCATTGATTAGAATTTTTTTTACTAAAATAAAAAAAAATTATGTGATTCTGAGAGATACCAACAGTTTAATAATTAAAAAACGGCTATACTTTATAAAAATATAACCGTTTTATTGTTTTAGTAGACTACTCTATTCAAATATCGAACATAAGGTTTACTCCTCTTGATTTTGAAAGAACAATTGATGCCATTAATAGTTTCATTTTAGTATATGTGACTATCTAAATCAAATAATATAAAATTTGTGTTATTTTTACTTTAATATAAAATATCATTATGCATAGTATAAAAATTACTGAAGAGGGATTAAATCATTTACCAGAAAATTTTATCTCATTGTCTCAAGTGGATGGTAATAAATATTTCTATTACGATAAGCATCAACAATCTTTGAAAATTGGGTACGAATGGGATAATATACTGAAAGAAGACAATCTTGGAGATGATTTTAAAGACATTTTCAAAGGCAAACAACCAGTCCATTCTAAATATGTAAAAAATACAATCATTAAAGTTTTAAAGTTTGTGAAACCTTTTGAGTTTGCTATTTGGCATAATGAGGATTCTTATTATGATGAATTTGAGTATTTTAAGTATGATGGAAAAAAGTTTTATTATGTGTCTAGAGATATTCAGTATTTAGACATGTTTCATCCTGATTATGATAAGGATTATGATATACATGCTGATGAGAGAAACGAAGATTTTTACTTACCATTCACTAATCTTTTACAATGTGGGGAACAGACTTGGAACCTTTCAAGAGAAGAGCTACTTAACCATGAGTATTACGAGGAGTATGAATTGATAGACCCTCAATATTTTCTTAATGGTATGAAAAGCTGTCTTGAGGGAAAAGAAAGGTTTTTTGAATCATACGTTTATGATTTGAATGGAATTGAATTGGCTTCTTATAATGTACCTAAATAAACTGATGAGATTGTTTGGAATGGAGGAATGGATTCGAAAATGACTTGGAATTTAGATGGTAAATCAATCACGATAGATTTTAATAATGGGTTTATGGTAAAAACGGGTGAAATAAATTCAAATTTTGATTCTATGCAAGGTACTTTTAAAAATTCTTATGGTCTAAAAGGCGAATGGAGTGGAAAGTTTGAAAATACCAAACCAAAAAAGAAAGAATTAAAAAATACAACATGGAAGTTAGCATTGAGTGATGGCTCTGAAAAACTCATTACATTCTTAGATAGTGGTTATTTTAAGTACATAGACAATTCTGAATAAAGATATAAAGGAGTGAGTGATGAAGAGTTAGAGGATGTTTTCAAGGAACAAATTAAACTAACGCTTAATGAACAGAGTTTTAAGATCTATGATGATCAAACTATACTTAAAAAACGTTTAAAGAACTTGAAATCTAGAAAAGAAACTTTGGATAGTAGATTTGCATTTGGAGAGATTGATAATGAATTATACAATCGATTCATAGATACCGTAAAATCTGAATTGATTGAAATTGAGGAAAAATTAGAAGATTCTCAAATAAAAATATCGAACCTGGATAAAAAGGTTTCTGATTTGATTGAATTTAGTAAAAACATGAGTAATATATGGGTGTCTGGAGAATAGGAGACTAAATTATCAGTTCAAAAATTACTGTTTCCAGAAGGGATAGTCATAGACCCTGAAGACAGAACATATCGAACCTCAAACCTCAACCCAATATTCGGGTTAATTCATTCATTTACAGGTGATAATGATAGTGGAAATAAAAAACGGACCGGTAGAAATACCGATCCGTCTTGTGTAGTAGCGGGAACTGGACTCGAACCAGTGACCTTCGGGTTATGAGCCCGACGAGCTACCTACTGCTCTATCCCGCGATTTAGACTGCAAATATAAGATAGTTTTTAAGTTCTACAAGGTTTATTTGAATATAAATTAAAAAAAGGAAGGTGTTTTTAGTTCTAACACAAAACCTGCATTTGATGGTAATTCATAGGATTTTGTAGCACAAAAATCTAACACAGACTCGAGATTTATTTTTGTAAATTTCAATCAAACTTGTTATCATTAATATTTCTGAATTATTAAGAATCAATCTCTAAAACCTTTGAAAAATCCAATTGTAAAGTCTACAATCCATTTAATGGATAAAAAACCAAACCACAAAAAAGAGATGAAAATGTGCCAAAATACTTTAATGAAATTAACAAAGAGAATGATCACCATGTAGATCATTTGAAAAGTAGCAGCGTTTTTTCCTCTTACTTGAACACCACCTAATTTGAAACTGGAATAATTGGGTTTGAAGATGTTATAGGAACCTCGTTTATTTTTTAAGGATGTACTTAATCCGTTTTTTGAGACATTGAAATTGAATGGGCCACTTTTATACCTCCCAATAAACTGAAAGTTACCGTTTTGGAAACCCATTCTTGCACCCTTAAATAATCGTTTGTGAAGACGAAGTCCGTGTTTGGTGTTTATGGTAGCACCAATTCCATCACCCTTAAATGTTTTCGTTGCAGAAACACCTCCTGTTCTTGAAACTCGGACATTTTTCCCTCGGTATTCAATTCTTTTTGAAGGTTTGTCTTTATCTTTTGAATTAGTGCTTGACATGAGTCAAAATTAAGAAATTAAAATAAGGAGGTTGAGATGTTTGAATTTTGATTTCCCCTCCCCCTATTGACAGAAGTTGCAGCTCAATTTCTTCTTTTGACGATCCACTTAACTTGGACGATATACAATTCTCCTTCCTTTAAAATACTTAAGTAACGAGTGTAAGTTAGACTGCT
>ENA-OQVM01004192-OQVM01004192.1-marine-metagenome-genome-assembly--contig:-NODE-4192-length-14887-cov-7.429305_pt1 | contig 14887 bp, 1 predicted proteins | sample MGYA00237776_ERZ505498 | MGnify/ENA primary metagenome ERZ505498 (study PRJEB26159, sample SAMN06265151) | marine metagenome | isolation source: Helgoland LTER site | place: Germany:Helgoland, sampling... | reverse complement strand
AATTCACTATCCAATCGAACCACTGCTTCTGAAACTCCCCCTCCTTGTGGATCAAGAGAATGAATTAAGTGCACAAATCTAGTCACATTAAATTAGTAGTAGTCTACTAAAATGAATTCCAGGAATTAGTTACATAGGAATAATAAGCGGACCTTACTTTGTCAAAATAGATCCATCCTTTCTCATTACTGCTATAAAGTGCGGGGTAATGGGTTAATCCAGTCCAGACCCAACCCAATTTTTCACTGTAAAACCAAAATTGACTAGGTGATACACCGGCAATATAAACCCAACCTAAATCTTCATGGTATACCCAGGGAAAATGAGAATCCATAAAGTAGCCAAACCAACTTTCACTTTTCCAATCGGGTGCATTCTCAACATCATCAGACTCGGACCAAATAAGATTAAATTTCGAGGTGTAGCGACGATCGGCAAGAATTGTCTCAATTATATTTTTTAAGGGTTTGGCTTGGATAGACTGAATAAACGAAAGATCCATAGGGTATGCCTTTTGTTTCCAAAGGGAAACCATTATTGCCCCAACTTTATAATAACTTTCTCTATAGTCTTCGGTATAAGAAATATAAGGAAATCCATTAATTTTTTCTTCCACTGCCAACCGGTAAATTAAATCAACTGCACATTCTCCTGCACCGTAATTATTGCCTGTTAGAGAGTCTCGACGCGGAGGTGAGTCAGTCGGTGCATTTGCGTCTACCCTTGACCCTAATTCCCAATAGTTTGGCTCAAATTGACTCCAAAAATTTAGCATTTTTACAGACGCTTGATTCATTTGTAAAAAAGATGGATTATAAGAAAATTTGTTTCGTAAACATTGCTCGGCAAACATTCTTCGATTGAGTCCAAAATTGTAAACTGTACCCATTGATGCGGATCCAACAAGATAAGGAACTTGTCCAAATTTTGAAACATAACTAGAGCCTGATAATAAAGTATTTATATAAGATTTAAGCCACAAAATGGAAGAATTAGAATCCGCTGGAACAAAAGAATCGGTTTCGGTTTTGTAATCTACAAATGATTCATGCCATGCACCCATTGTAATATGATGAGCTGAATGGATATCTATTCGGTTTTGGAAATCTCCCAATGCAACCAAATATTCAGTCCAATCAGCTATTGGACTAGAACTAGTTTTATTAATATTTTGAAAAATTTGTAGTTGATTACTGCTAAGGTTGTCGTCAGAAAAATCTGAAAATAAGGATACAGCTGTACTTGTCGGGTCGATCCATGGAATAGGAGGAGCGATTTTTAATTTTATAGAATTTGATTGATAGACAGGGGTATAATTATTTTTAACATTTAATTCCCCAAAAGCTGTAATTTCAATTGTTCCATCCGGTTCTGCATACTTAGCAAAATCTGCATTGAGGGTAGCATAAAAATCAACCATAAGAGTTTCACCATTTGCATTAAGAGTTGGCGATGCTAAAGCACTCGCAAGCGGAATTCCGTTTACAACAAAGTGTTGTGCCCGTGAAGTAGAAAGAATATTGGAATTACCGGTTGCAGAAACTTGTAGTCCGATTGACTGACCTTCGTATATCTCACCAGCATTATTTAAATTTCCAGAAATAACCTTTAACTCTGAAACCGGAAAGACTACTTCATTATCAATGCCACCAAACTCATTTAGAGTAAATGAGGCACCTTTCAGGGGAACTGCCTGTGCACTTAAAACCCAATCCGTAAAAAGCGTTTTATTATCGTCGGAAAAAACAGGGGGGGAAAAATCTACAGAGTAGGGAGGAGTTTGGTCTGTTTTAATTTTTTTTCCATTTAAGAAAAAGATTACTTTTTCTAGGTCCGATTTCTTACCGCGAGAATTTACCGCCTCCACATGAGCATTCAAAAATGAACTACGAGTGATATTTGCTCGAGATGGATAAAGGTTGGAAAGGGGTACCCGGTTGTTTATAGACTCCGATTCAAAAAATGCCATATTGGCCAAGTTAGCCTCTGGTCGACCCAAGGCAAAAGCCTCATCTAAATCCCCTTCAGTAAATGGTCCAGATAAAGCATTTCCATTTATTATCATAATGTCATCTTTACCCAAAACTGAGGGATTTAAATTTAATGATCCGCTCATTATTTCTGGATTTTGAGCAGTTACATTTACTCCATAGTTATTGCTTTGAAAACGATTACCGAAATTATCTTCGACTAACACATGAATATTTGAATTTCCTTCGCGGATATTGAGCCAGGGAATAATGATTTGAGTTGAACTTGAACCGTTATTTCTAGGTGTAATTGAATTTATAAGCTGGTTATCAACGTACAATGAAGCGCGTTCAACATATCCTTTCTCAAGTTGAGTATGTATGATAATTGGCATTTGTTGGCCATGAGTTATGGTGAAGTTCGTTTCTTCAAAAATATCCATTTGTAAAGAAATGGTGGCATTTGATTGTGGCAAGCTAAGCGATTTCATATCTCTTAAAAAAATGTCCCGCCTTCTGTTATCGATTGCGGGCAAAGGCAATTGGTTGGAGTTACCAAAAACTATTCCGCCTAATCCACCCGCGTCGGAGCTAAAGAGAATATAACGACCGTCACCAGTAATTACAGGATACCGGTGAGAGGGCATACTTGCCTCTTGAAGATAATTGGTCGGAAATCCAAACTTACTGACGCTGATTCTTTCGTTTTGAAGGCTCGAATGATTATAAAGATAAATGTCATCAGTTAGAGTATCATTCTGGAATTGAAAGATGGGCCTTCCGCTACCTGCAATTGTGGTATTCATTCCTGAGGATACTTCCGAAAAACCATGAATCACAGGGGAGGCAATTATTTGAGCAGTTGCCCTGGAAAAGCCGCTTCCTTGAATTAGCATATTTGTCGTCTGTTGAACTCCTAGAGCGGAGGGGTTATTGCTAGTTACCCTACCGGATAAGGCCTTCAGCCTGAAAGAACTGCCTCCTGTTAAATTATTATCAATTTGGGGCCCATCAAACAAGTCCTGAGGGCTCGACCATTGATTTCGAATCTCAGTAATTAACCTCTGTCGAATCGCGGTTATGTTGTTATCATTTGTACGGATTGTAAGAGGAGGTGGAAATGCATTATTTGCAAATGAGAATACCAATGGAGCCTCGCCTTTTTCTATTCGTGAATAATCTGTAATTTCTAGCGTGGTGGAAGAAAGAGATAATATATTATTTAAAGAAATATTAAATTGTTGCTCGAGGTAGACCTCTCCATTTTGTCCAAAGTGGAGGCGATCGGAATTGATCCTCGAATCTGCCTGTCCATCGCCGTCTGTATCCACACCGTCTCCATCGATAATAATAGTCGGTGTTTGCATAGACTGGTGAATACTCTGGGGATAACCAATCCCCGGATCGATCATTTCAATTCGTTGAATAGATGCCCCCCCCGTACGATTTGCAACGGAGCCTGTGACAGCAGGAAATAAAATTTGTCCGACCAGAAATCCAGTTCCCGTTCCTGGATTTTGGATAGAAATTATGGTCTGGCTTAAATCATAACCCGATCCTTGATTGACGATATCAATTGAACCAATCCCGCCATTTGAATCTACTTTGTAGGTTGCCACGGCACCACTTCCATTACCCGACAAGTCCTGAATTTGAAAAGTACCGGAAGCGGGATACCCGGAACCCGAATTTGCCACGATGATCTTACCAATTCCACCATGTAAAATGGCTTGTGCTGTTGCGGGACGGAAACTTAGATTGGGAAAGATCTTCGTATTGGTGGAGGTTATATTGAGATCCAGTAGATTACCGGCACGAGTTGAATAAACAATAAGGGAACCATCGGAATTAATTGCGGGCTCCCGGCTCCTTTCATTTCCTCCTGTCTCGCCTTTTGCAATTCCATTTAAACTTTGGCTTTGACTGATTCTTTTGGAGGCTGCTTCTGCTTTAACCGCAGCGGTGCTAATTCGAAACACGTCACCCCGGGGATTCACTAAGCGGGGTATCGCACTAACCATTCGTGTGGGTGCCTGTACATTTGGGTCAGGTACAACGGTTAGGTTGGCATCCACATAACCCTGACCTGGAGTATCAATAGTAAACCCGTTTATTTCACCATAGGTATTTACGCTCAGTGAAACGCTGGCTCCGGTACCATTGGTATCGGTTATTTGTACGGTTGCACTGTTGGTGTAACCAAGGCCTCCGTCCACAATTTCAATATGGGAAATTCCCTTTTCAGAAACCATGTTGGGTGCAGCGGACTGGAAAGCAATGACACCTCCATCCAAGCTAATAACTGGTTCTTTGCTATCTCCTCCTGCAGGAAGGGCGCCCGATTCCGTTCGTCCAGCAAAATAAAAAATGTTATTTTCCCACAAAATAACATCGGAATTTTCATTAACATCCTGCTCTCCCGATACCAAGTTATTTGCATAGGTTGTAAAAACAATACGCGTTCCATTCCCGTCAATTGAAGCGTCAAAGCTATCTTTATTTCCGGAAGTAACTTGTCGAATAACGCCAGATGCAGTCGAGTTATTTTGGTCAAAGGTATAAATCTGCCTTCCCCCTGTTACATTTCCTACATTTGTCAAATTGGTAGCCTCTGACTCAAATGCTACCCGGCTTCCGGTGGCGTTAATACTGGGATAAAAACTGCCCCTATTTGAGTTTCCTCCGGCAAAGGAGTTGGAAATTTTAGTTAATTTTGATGCCGTTGGATTGTTCTCTGCAACCCGATCCAATAAAGATACTTCATATAAAAATATGTCGGAATGGTTATTACTATCTCCCGGTACCAAGTTGGTCGCCAGCGAGTGAAACACAACATAGCGACCATCTGAGCTTATTTGAGGGGCATAACTTGAACCATCCGGATTCGTACCATCATATCCATTCGAGGCACGAACTGTTTGTCCAGTTTGGATATTTTGAACGAAAATCTGCGTCTGGCCTGCTTGAAAAGATTCAAATGCCACATAATTTCCATCTCGATCTGTGGATGGTCTGCTACTACGATTAGCCTGATTTGCAGTAATTGAAGACAGGTTGACCAAATTTTCGGACCGGATAGATATCTCAGGTGTGGAAGAGGAGAAAAGTGGATTCTGTGCTCTGTTTTCAGTTACAATAAGATAAAAATCTCCCTCGAAATTATCTGGTAACATTTGAACCCAGTCCACTGAGATGGTCTCATTGGGCAGTAACCCACGACCCAAGGCATTCGCCCCACCTCCCATATCAATTTCACGAAGAATGTAATCATCATTGGAAAATCTGTTATCCTGAGACAGGGCAACAACTAGGTCAAAATTATCCCCGTTTACAATGGGTGCATCGCCAGTATTTCGGGCAACCAGTTTGAGTTTTATAGGATCTAAGCCTTGGTAAGTACCGATGGCATCAAAAAAGACGGTTGCGGAAATATCTGCATTGCCGGGGACAATAGTAATGGGGTGGTTGAATGTATTATTATTTAGATTTGATTCTGGAATAATTTGTGGATTCGCAGGGTCCACTTGGATTTGAACTTGGACCGTACCATTCGATGTAGCAGGAATTAAAAAATTGGGGATTATAAAATTCAGACCAGCACCCCCTACGACTGGCCAAGGTGCGTTTGCCGGAAAATTTGCTGGATCTGGAAAAATAATTGATTCGGTAACATTCGATCCTACAATGCTCGCTTCGATTCTAAAGAACCTTTGTGCCTCTGTTGCTGCGACACTTAAATTAGAAAGGGAACCTTGGATATTTACAAAAGAACCAGGAGTGGCAGAAACTGGGGTAGTAACAGATCCAATTGTTAGATCGGGAATAACCAGCGGGAAAGTTATATTTCCCTGGGGGCTTCCCCCTCCAACTACTGTTGCCACCGCACGCCATCTTGCTGTGGTATTCCATTTATCATCTTCACTCCAGGGCATGGAAAAACTAACGGAATAGGGCTGTACCGTTCCCCCGGAGAAACCTCCGGAGAAAATGAGGGTGGGGTTTGTCATAATGGGCGTGCCACTGGGATCCTGAATTTCAATATCTAATTGAATAGGAGTACCGCCAGTAATATTGGATGAATTAGCATCATGTACTATCCTTCCTGATATTTGAAACCCTCCCCCCACCAAGACCTGAGTAATCGGATCAATTTCAAGTGATAACTGACCAAATGCATTCCCACTAATCAAAACCAAAGGAAATAAAAGTAATTGGAAAAACCGATTCATAGCAGCACTCAACAAGTTATGGCGTTATCCATGTATTAGACTGGTAGTCAAAGTACACACGATTGTTTCCATTAAAATGCCAATAATTCCATATTCCATTTGATCGATAAAAATAGGGGTAAACAGTGGGTTTCGTCCACCACCAAATCTTACTATTACTATCCCAGAACCAATAGCCATCCAAATTGTCCGGACTTACATATAACCATTCATGAGCGGGATGATAAATCCATCGGGCACCAGCAGAATAAAACGTCTTGAACCAAGTTGATTCAACCCACCCCTGCTTCCCATTGATTGGAGTAGAATCCAAGCTGAGTTTGTTGTCTATGGATAATGCTCCTACTATCGTAGTAGACATTCCTTTTCCATCAGACAGAGATAATTTAATATCCACTGTCGTTCCCGCGTACGGGAGCAAATCATCAATATCGTTAATAGAGAGTGCCCCACTCGAAGAAAGGACGAATGGATTATTTCCATCCGCATCTAAATCAAAATTAGCTGTGGTAATTGAATATAGAATTGAATCTCCATCTCCATCACTTGCACTAATGTTCATAAGAAGGCTTCCCGGTGACCATGAAGTCGCACGGATCGACGATTGAAAGTTCTCTGCAACTGGAGGGAACACATTAATTGAAGATATTGCATTACTGGCGAGTTGAATGGATGAAGTAGTTGCAGTGGATGCTAGAGTGGAAAGATCACTCAAAGAAGGATTCGAATATCCTTCAATAATTGCATCTTCCACGGCTTGCTGATTTTTAGCCAAACTTACTGCTAATATATTGGGTGTTCCTCCGGCATTAATTGTCTGGACTAATAAATTATCAGCAGACTGCAGTAATGTAACCGCACTTGAAACCTCACTAATATTCGCGTTGGGTTGAACTGACTGGAGAGAAGTAGAAAAAGCCTGATTTAATACAGCTGAATCATCCAATGGATTAAAGCTTAAGAGAGAGCTCGAAAGGCTTTGCGCCAACTGAGAAACAAAGGCTGTACTCACCTGTCCGGCACTTGTTGTCGGGATCGATAAATAGCTTCCCAGTGCATCCGCCTGCTTCATTGCATTTGCAAGCCGAGCAGTAGCCAGAAGATACTGACTGGAGGTAGATTCTCCTGCTAAAGAAGCGGCGATCGGGTCATAATTCGTGGGGTCAATAGTAGTGGCTAATCCAAATGCAGAAATTACTTTATTCTTTGCCTCTTCCTTACTTAAACCTTGGTCCATGATCGCGGTTACCAAGGTAGATAATGGACTTACTACTGAAGAATTCACATCGGTTTGGTATCTACCCGTAAAATTGGTGTCAATTGTAGGATCATATCCACCGGTTATTATTATTCTTCCTTCACTGGCATCTAATAAATTATTATTGTTAAGATCAAATGCAGATAATTCTGATGGGGTTAATTGCAAAGAAAAACTTCCCGATGCATCCGTTATAATCGTGCGATCCAAATCGTGCAGTCCATCAAATCCACCAACATCGGCTTTTCCATCAAATAGGACCGTTGATCCGGTTAAATATCCATCTATTGCCTTACCGTTTAAAGTAAATGCAAAATCCTCCACGATTAAATTCAAAGTTGCGTTTGCAATATTTCCGGCTGCATCACTGACCGAATAATTGATTGAATATGTACCCGTTTTATTAAGGTCTACCATACTCTCACCCGCTATACTCACTGAACTTGTAAGTACTCCATCTTCATTATCCAATGCAGTAACAGTAGGTAAAGTGTAGCTGGTCCCTTTGAGTATATAAATTGGGCCATTATTTGAAAGTGAGATAATGGGCTTTGTCACATCAATTGCGGTCACAATAATAGTCTGGGTCAATTCGATATTTCTTTTTAAAGAATCAACGGCTCGATAAGTAATCATATAGGAACCGGAAGGGGCGGAAATATTGACTATCCATTCTTGGTTAATCAAAGAAATAACCTCAGAAAAATTACCTTCCATCGAAACTGTCAAATCAGAAGACTGTCCCGATAAACTAACCTCTGTTACTTTCGCACCCAAAGTAATTTTGTTTCCAGCTGTTACTGAAAATGTGGATCCGCCTGTATTGAGTGCAGTCATAATTGGTAACGGCGGGGCACTATTAAAGACCAAGGGATTAAAACCGGGTAAAGTTAATTCAATATTATCAGAAAAACCGTCTCCATCTGTATCATGGGAATTTGGATTTGTTTCTGAAGTATTGATTTCGTAATCATCATTTAATCCATCACCGTCGGTATCAGCATTTAATGGATTCGTTCGATTTTCCCATTCCTGCGCCAAAGTTAAGCTGTCATTATCTTCATCTGAAGTAAGAATGGAAGGTTTAATGATGGTATCAAAGTATTGATCATACCATAACTCCTCCTCAGTCAGTACACTTCGTTTGGAGGCCTCGATTTGGGTACTTACAGACTGGCCATTGAGAGTCGCAGTTAAGGTAAGTCCCTTCCCTTTCAATCCCGAGTGCAGAACCAACTTGATTTGACTGGTTTCGTTATAATCTGATGTCCCTTGCAGTAAATGAGAACCCGATGGCACTGAACCTACTGCATGGTTCATATTTCCATCCTCCATGTAAAACGGTAGATTCGAATCTGTAAAATTATGCTCATGGTATCCGCTGCCAGCAAGGTTGACATTAGCTGGATTGTATATTCCCGTTCCATTTGTTGCATTGTCCAAATACACGGACTGGGTATAAAGAGGATAATAGTAACCATAACCCTGAGCGCTCGTCCCCTGGTAATAATATTGTGGAGATTCAAGTTGGGCTACCTTGGAATGATTGCCATCCCAATTAACTCCATCCGTGATGTTTTCGTCCAAACTGAGGGACCAAATAACATCGGAGCAGTTAAGCGGACTTCCATTTTGATCATACCCGGAGAAGGTAAAAATCATCGACGCATTCGGGTCATTTTGGCTACGAACGGGCGCTTCGATTAAATTAAGCAGACTGCCGGATTGTGGGGAAAGAGTAAGAATTAAGGTCTGGTTAGTATCATTGGTTGAATTAATCGCCGCTTTATTTCCACCCCAGAAGGAATTGTTCATAATTCCTTCCCCTGTAGTATTGGTAAAATCAACCCCGGAAACAGTGGAAGAAAAACTGATAGTAAATCGATCGGTCGGGTCAAAGATACTGGAGGTTGCATCGTCAATAATTGTAAAACTGATGGTCCCATCTGAAAGAATTTGGTAGGAAAAATTGGGTATTCCCTGAGACGTATTGGTACTGGCAGCAAAAACTTTAAATTGATAATCCTTACCCAATTCAAATCCCCCTCCAATGCCTTCAATTTCTTTAAGGACATTTTTTCCAGTGGTAGAAAACCGGCTCATCTCTCTGGCTTCTTGTCCCCAAACTAAGCGACTTCTTCCATTTCCGCGATTATCAGTTTCCAATGTAATGGGATCAAATCCTGGCACATAAAGTGTTTGAGAAAAGAGGGTTGGATTTGAATCAGGACGCAGTGCAATATCCTGAAAGTTTTCATCCTCAAGAAGGACTGCAATGTTATACAATCCGGGCTCCAAGTTCGGGATAACATAAGTGCCATTCTCATCGGTGAATGCATAAGAGTCCCAGTCATTTTCTTGCCCCCAATTATATCCAGGCATGCCGTTGTAAACGACAATTTCTCCGCCCATCCCACTTCGGTCACTACCACCCAGACCATAAAAGAAATTAGTGGGCATGGAATCGTCCACAACAATATCCAAGTATGATTTCTGAGAGACTGAATCAAATTCAGACACTCCATTGAGTCGAATACCGGAGAAGCTCTTTTCATTCGTAAAATGAGAAAGTTTATTTCCATTTAACTCGTTAAATATTTTCACATCCGGCTCTGCCAAAAAAGTATTTCTCTGAAGATTTAATTTTTGCCCCTCTGCTCCCAGTAATTCTTCTGAATAAGTTCCATTATGATCGAGTTCAACGGAGACTAATTGATTCGTGGTAATTAACTTTACCCTTGCAGGTGAAAAATCAGGTATTCCATTTTTATCTAAATCTGGAACAATACTTTCATTAAAATCTATGGTTACATTGAAATCTTGTGTCACATACGATCCCCCGTCTAACACTCTAACTTTTGAGATTCTATCTCCATACGGATCTGACATTTCTATGTTGTTAGATAATGTGTAGTTAAAATCATACACCTCAAACTCAGGGGTAGGTCCAGGTGGATCCCAATATAAAATGTCTGTGTAAATTACACATTGAATCGCTTCAGATGGACCAAAGGCAGGACGATACCGGTCATCCTTTGCCCATGTCTTGTAGAAGTATCCCTGCCCTGCCCCTTCGGGATTGTCCACTTTATCTAATTCTAAACTTTTAAGTTCCCGATCATTATAGAAAATACGGGTAAGAATTCCAATTTCATCAAAAATAGGAATAGGTTCCGTACCCGATCCACTCCCCTGGATTATTATTTCTGGAGCCAAATATTTACCACCATTTGAATTAGTAATTTTTATTTCACTGATTTGTCCCCTTTTCACTGTCGCAGTACAATTGGTTTCGAATGGTAGCCAATCTTCATATGTTCCCGATTTTCCTGCCCGGTAATAGTCATTAACCAAGACAAAATTCGCTTTTTTCCCAGAGCAAATTGGCGATAAAAACTCAATCGTGCGGTGATTACTATCAGCCGGGCAATTCGGGTGATTTGCTATTTTACTATGATTATCATTCCAATTTTCGAAAGAAGTATTCCAATTAATGTCCGTACGAAAAGTCCCCACTTCCTCTCCGGGGCAGGTCTCAGGTGGATAGGGGGAAGAACTTGAATCAACATGTCCGCACCGTTTGAAACTTCCATTTACATCTTCACGTAAATTATTACACCTCCATTGCCAGGCATTTTCTGGTTTTCCATCATTTAAATTAGAATAATTGGGGGGCGTTCCACAAATAATAACATGCGGATCCACATAGTCTGTCCCTCCCTTAGTCACAATTATCTTGGTGATGTTCCCATCGACTACCTGGGCAACTGCGTGTGCCCGATCAGATGGCGGAATAGAACTCTCCGGTCTTCCTTTATCCAAAATCATAACCCATGGAGCGACATACCTGAATTCAGAAAATGGACTATTGACATCGGCCTCTATCATTTCTCCATCAAATAAAAAGTAGTTTCCTTGAGTATTATTTAAAGTCGGCTCCTTCAAGCTCCCTCCTAAAGAAACAAGCAAACTTGCATTCCTTTCAGGCTCTAATATTGCCCTGCCTGGATTTGGAACGATTATTGCCGAGGAATTATTCTCTTTCTGCAAGTTATAATATCCTCTTCCACCCTCTACTATCTGCACATCAACAATGCTACCATTTGAATCCACCACCCCATTGATAACTGCCCCAGTACCTCCACCCCCACTCACGATGATCTTCGCAATTCCAGAAGTATTTATCAATTGATTTGTAAATGGGTTCAATAAAGTTGGTTCATATCCGGAACCCCCAAATGTAATGTTTAAATCTAAAATAGATCCGTTTTCATCAGTGGCATTTACTTCAAAAGTTGCTTCTTGATATAGTAAGGTGGCATCTAATTGGGGGTGGGGAATTGGGTTGTCTGCAGTTGGCCTGGGTCGTCCATCTACAACCATTATATCAATCGTAGATAGATATCCTGAACCTTGTGATTCTATTAGTGCATCTTTTATTGTTGTCCCAAAAGTTAATTCTTTTACACCCACATGACCCTCCCAACTTTCATCTCCCCAATCTGCAAAAATGGTGGGGGGGGTAGCCCATCCCGATCCTCTCTTATCTGCATCGGCATGTAAATTGATTCCGTTATAAACCTTCATCTCTTCTCCCTTACGCTTTCGCGGATCTGTATTCCTTCGAAAACCGCTCCCTTCAACAAATATATTATTGTTTGGATATTGCGGGTTAATTTCAGTTCCGTCGTCTCCAATAAAATATAAATCACCCAATGAAGGGTTTGAATCGTAGTACCCCTCGCCCGGTCTTTTTAAAACAATCGCGTCCACTCTCCCCTGGCTGATCTTTGCCTCAAATTCAGGAGGCCTGTATCCTTCGCCAAAAATGCGAACGGCATCCGCCCCCAATCCGACTCCTATTCCGACATCATTAATTGATCCGTTATATTCTATAATGAAATAAAGCCTGTTGGTTTCATCAATATCATTCCATTCCCCGCTTGTGCCAAACGGCCATCCGTTTATCGAAAGAGCTAATGCATCCTGTGAACCAAAATTATCTGGTTCCAATCCCCAATTGTTCCAAAGACCTCCTACTGGATTACCCTGAAAATCCCCATTCCAAAACTGGGTTCCATTCCCTTCATTTTTTCCATCCCATGTCCAATTACCTTCAGTGGCCAAATCATTTCCACCGATCCATAAATAAGCTCCTCCTCCCCCATCGGCTGCAATCGTATTAGCAACATTGAGACCGCCAGCATTTGCCGCCAGCACCGCGGAATTTATCAGCTCACTTTCATTAGCGTCATTAATTTCAGCCAATTTACCACCACGCAATACCGCAATTTTTGCGGCATCAGACCATGTCTTAGCCTGCATTATAATTTCATAGGTAGTAGTATTGGTATCATCCATGAAGGAATGAATAAATCTACTGCTATCTGATTCATATCCACCTCCACCATTCAGGATTTCAGTGGACTCATTTACATCCAGGAAGAACATAGGGTATCCGGTTGCATTCCTATCGATAGGCCAAGTGGGAGAACCTTCCAATATCATGTTGGGGGGCGACGAATATCCAAATAAACCGACTGGTACCACCGCAGGATTGGAAATATTCGTATCTCTCATCACATATTCTACATTCTTTCGCATTATTGGCCGGTTATCTGGCAAGATAACTTCCCTATTGGAATCAAATTCCTTAGTGAGTAAAATTTGGTCGACCGATGTGCCATTTAATTCTGCGATCCCTGCCGGTCGGGAAAAACCAGCAGTTGAATTATCAGTATAAAAAGTCGTATTAAAATCGACATCAGGCACTTCTTTATACCCCACTCCATGGTCGCTTAAAAGAATTGTGCCAATTGCATCGACCTCAGCCACGAGTCTTGCCCGTTCTACATTTTGTTCTTTTCCTAGATTGTAAAGATATTGAATCTCACCTGCGGTTAAAGAACGGTCAAAAATCTGTACTTCATCGAGTAGACCATTAAAATAATTGGTTGCATTCGATTCCTTCGTTTCATGCCTTCCAATAGCAAAATAATTTAGATTTTCAATATCTGCAAAAAAGGCACGGCTGTTAGCAGAATCTGCCGGAACCACCACGGGAACATTTTTTCCGTCTACATAATACGATATTCCATTTTCTCCAACCAAGACTGCAACATGGGACCAGCTAGTCGGAGAAATAGTGGCAGAACCACCACTTGATACTTTAATAAATTCTGTTCCGTCATTGTATGCCTCCGTGCGGATTTTTCCATTATCCCTCAATAGCACTCGGAAAAATGACATATTATCATCAGTACAACTCCCAGATAATATCGTGGTGTCACTTGCTAAAGAATTTGGTTTTATCCAAAAGGCAATTGTTCCGGTGTCCAAGCCAGAAAAAGGTTTAATATGGGTGGTTAAATCCAAATAACGCTGCGATGTATTACCATCCAATGAAATTGCTTCCCCCAAATCCACTGAAAAATCATTATCCACACTACCAGAGATAGTAGTTGAGTTCATTTCAAATCCTGTCCCACGAGCAACCGCATTGTATTTATTTCCAGAAAGATCAAGGAATACATTACCAGCAAGGTGCCCGATCTCTGAATCCGTTAGAGCCCGATTATAAACCATTACCTCATCAAGAAGGATATTTTGCATACCGGTTTGAAAAACAAGTGCATTGCCACTTCCAGGGCTATTGATTGGTCCTGTAACTAGTGCTTCTCCATTTACAAACATAGTTACAGTTCCTTGGCTGCCAGTGCCTTTATATTTAAGCAATAAATGAACCCATTTTCCTTCAATATCTAAAGTTGGTCCCGTTCCAACAAAACTCCCACTAATTGGATGCTTTAAAGATAATGTATTATCACTTATTGTCATATTAAAATCTCCTAGATGAAGCTCCGTCTGTCTCGCCCCAGTTAACCCTTGAACCCAGCAGGAAAAAGTAAATGCACCGTTATTACCTGAATCAGTTATGTTTGGCTGAGTGAGTGATAAAGAATCTGTCGGACTAAATCCAATTGAGCGATTTTTCGTTCCCCAAAAACTTCTCAAAACATTACTTCCTCCTCCTCCAACATTGATAAGGTTTTTTGTGGTAGTATTGTCATCAATGCTAAACTTTGATCCATCAAAGGTGGTCGCATTTTCCTCGTCCATTTTCCAATAAGCTACCAAGCCGTCCTCGATTGGTAAGTTAAACCCTGAAGTCGGCACCAAACTGCCGTCATTGAATAAACTTTCCGATTCGTCAAAAGACCAATAGGCAATTGGTTTGGTGGGATAAAGAGCAACCGCAAGGGTTTGGTTAAGGTCGTATTCAATACCTTGATTCACCATGGCTGGAGTCACTAAAATATTACTTTTTTTCCAAGCGGGGTCTTTTTTTGAATCTTTTGCCCGAGTGGAAGAGGTGTAATTTGCTTCCATTCCGGCGCCAAAAACGACCACATCGGGAACACCCGGATATC
>ENA-OQVM01004188-OQVM01004188.1-marine-metagenome-genome-assembly--contig:-NODE-4188-length-14901-cov-2.844239_pt1 | contig 14901 bp, 14 predicted proteins | sample MGYA00237776_ERZ505498 | MGnify/ENA primary metagenome ERZ505498 (study PRJEB26159, sample SAMN06265151) | marine metagenome | isolation source: Helgoland LTER site | place: Germany:Helgoland, sampling... | reverse complement strand
TGTGGCGCAAGCCGACCGAAATGGAATCCATAATCGAATTACCCATCACCAACAGGGTCACGCCCAGCGCGATCAGGCCCCCTACGATCAGGGTTTTGCTGCGATGTTCGGTGAGATTGCGCAGTGCGATTTTGGTAATCATGGGCTACTCCGCCTGTGCCATCGGTTCGGCTGCAGCGGCGTGATCACCGGTTGCGCTTTTACCGTTCTGAAAATATTCATCGATGATGGTGCCGTCCTGCAGTTTCACCACATGATCGGCGATTTCAACGACGCGCGGATCGTGCGTCGAAAAGACAAAGGTGGTACCCAACTCCTGATTCATTTGATGCATCAGCGCAATGATCTGCGCCCCGGTTTTAGAATCCAGGTTGGCAGTCGGTTCGTCGGCCAGCACAATGCTCGGCTTGGTCACCAACGCTCGGGCGATGGCCACCCGTTGACGTTGACCGCCGGACAGTTCATTCGGGCGATTGATGCGCCGATCGGCCAGACCAACCTGTTCAATCAAATGATTAATCCAGTCCTGTTGTTCGGCGGGCGCCCAATTGGCATAGGGATTATGCTTACTGCTGTCGAGCAAGAGTGGGAATTCAATATTTTCACGGACATTGAGCACCGGAATCAGGTTAAAGGACTGAAAGATAAAGCCCAGCTTTTGATGGCGTAAACGGGTTATCTCGACTTCGCTCATGCTGCCGGTAATGATGCCGTTTATCTCCACCTGGCCCGACGTCGGTGCGTCGATGCAACCAATCAGATTCAGAGCGGTCGATTTACCGGATCCAGACGGACCGCTTAGGGCAATGAAATCGCCAGCATGGGCCGCAAAACTGACGTCATTCAAGGCCTTCACCAGGGTGTTACCCAATGCGTACTGTTTGGTCACGCTATCTAACTTAATTACTGCCATCGTTCGTCTCCGTTACCTTTTGTGAATAACGCTATTAAAACCGTATCTGGGAGGCATCGACATTGATGAAAAAAAACGCGCCATAACAATTTGTTATAATCTGTTATCGGATAGCAATGGGCTCAGCGCGGGCGCTTTTCTACACTGAGCCACATCAAAACAGCCCAAACGAGCCGAACCTATGAAACTATTGACGAACTCCCGCAGCCTGCTCAAGACAGCCTTGACCAGCAGCCTACTTTTAGCTGGCGTATGGGCCGCTGCCGAGAGCGGCAGTGACACCCTGGCAGCAATCGACCGCAACACCAATTTGCTCGACAACGATGTCTCGATGGTGGCGACGATGATCACCGAGAGCACGGCCGATGGAGTGGACAAAAATGTTGTTCGGATGTTTCGCCGGGATCGTGATGATACCTTTTTAATTCTGTTTCAAGAGCCGGAAAATATTCGCGGCCAAGGCTATCTGCAGATCGATGAAACCCTGTGGTTTTACGACCCGGAGAGTCGAAAATTTACCCATACTTCGATTAAAGATAGTTTTAAGGACTCCGACGCCAATAATTCGGATTTCGGCTCATCAACCTGGGCCATCGATTACCGCGTCACCGGTTCTGAGGCGGCCAAACTGGGCTCCTTTTCGACCCATCTGCTAACCCTGGCCGCAACCAGTGATGAGGTGACCTACCCGAGCATGAAAATTTGGGTCAATGACAGTCCCCTGCTGGTACTCAAAGCTGAAGCCTATAGCTTAAGCGGCCGCCTGATGCGCACCTCCTACTTCCCGTCCTATACCCAGGCCGGTGACGCCTATATGGCAACGAAAATGATTTTTGTCGACGAAATCGTCAGCGGCGATAAGACCACCCTAACCTTCGATCAGGTCAGCACCATCGATTTGGACGATTCCGTCTTTACCAAAGCCTATGTTGAACGCGTCAACAAATAAGGAGTTTATCGATGCAGCCATTCACAACCTACTCCAGCCGCACTGGTCTGGCCCTTACGATGGTGCTTGCCGTCGGCCAGGTGAACGCCGGCGACGATGTCTTTGGCACGCCAGCCAAACCCGGTGACGACCTGTTTGGCGGTGCGTCATTGGTGACTGACGTCATTGCCAACGAGGTGAATTTGGCCGAAGACATGCTCACTGGGGATGAGGTACTCAACTGGTCCGGGTCGTTCGCCTGGCAAAGCGCTGGGATTTTGATCGACCAGCCGACGGTTGAACATGACCCCCAGGTGCAGTCCGAATTGTCGGGCAATCTGAAACTCGATGCCCGGCCCAGTGTCGACTATCGTGTTTTGCTCAACTTAGATTACAGCGCGACGGCCGATGGCAGCAGCAGTTTGTTGCGCGAAGCCTTTGCCGATTTCGACCTCGACAACCAACTCTTTATTCGTGCCGGGCAACAAACCCTGCAGTGGGGCGTGGGCTATTTTTACAGCCCAGCCGACACCCTGAGTCAGGACTCGATCGACGCCAATGACCCCGATCAGGATCGGATCGGCACCATGGCGGCTAAAATCCATAAGCCCAAGGGTACCGCCAACTACTATGCCTATCTGCTTCCCGACGATACCGCCAACAGTTACAGTATCGCCGTTAAGGGTGAATGGTTATTGGGCAGTCAGGAATGGGGCCTAGGTGTTGTTAGGCAGGCCAATAACGAACTCAACCTAGTGGTCACCGGTTCGGTTCCGACCGACCTGGGCGATCTGTTCACCGAATATAATCTCAGCTTGGGCGAAACCAGCCTGGGTTTAAGCGCTGCTGGCTCGCTGTATGACCGCAGCGATGAGCTGTTGCAGCAATTTACCGTGGGCATGCGTGCCAGCCAGGATATTGGGCCGGACAGTTCACTGAGCCTGAGTGGGCAGTACTATTACAATGGACTCGGTTATACTGAGCCGACTTGGTCCACTGCAGCCAACGATTGGCAGAGCCTGACCTTAGGCCGCGAGGTCGCGGAACAACTCAGCCAACAACTGGCCGCCCTGATGATTCAGCTAGCGGATCCCTACGGTCTGCCCCTAAGCGCCTCGATGCTCGGTTTAAGCAGCCTAACCGATGGTTCAGCGATGCTCAAAAGTACCGTCACGCTGAGCCCGAATGACTTTGTTAGCACGGCTCTGAGTGTCACCACTCTGATGGGCGATTCGGGCGGCGAATATGCCCCCATGGGCGACCTGAGTCGTTACGAGTTGACCCTGACGCTGGGCAGCCAGAGCTTTTAATGGTTCCGGATGAAATGTATAGACCCTAATGCACCTAGGCTACAACAGAGACCCACTGATGAGTGTACGGATCCTAATAGTCGAAGATGAACCCGAGCTGGCCGAATTGATCGCGCTCTATTGCGAACACGCGGGCTGGCAAAGCATTGTCTGCGGCAGTGCCGAAGAAGCCTTGGGCGCGCTCAAGGTCGCCAGCTTTGCCTTAATCACCCTGGACATCAATTTACCCGGTATCGACGGTTTTGAATTTCTAGCCAAGATTAGGCTGCAAACGCAGGCGCCGGTGGTGATCGTCAGTGCGCGTGAGTCCGATGGCGAGATCATCAACGGTCTGGAGTTGGGTGCCGACGAATACGTCACCAAACCCTTTGCCCCCAAGGTATTGATTGCCCGCATGTCGGCCCTACTGCGTCGCCAGGACAGCCGGGTGCCGAATAAAGAACAGTTCAACTTCGGCACCCTGGTATTGGAACCCGATGCCTTTGCGGTTAAGAACGGCGCTGAGCGAATCAATTTATCGACCCGGGAGTTTGATATTCTCTTGGCCTTGGTGCAAGCCAATGGTACACCGGTCAATACCTATGAGCTGCTGGAAAAGGTTTGGGGTTCTCAAACCACCGAAACCTCCGCGGTTGGCGTCTATATCCAACGCTTGCGTAAAAAACTCGAATCGATACCGGGCAACCAGGGGCTGATAGAAACCGTCCATGGTCGCGGCTATTGCATCAACAGCCAGCGACACGGAGGCGAACCGGAGTGAACCTAAAACGGCAAATAATTCTGCTGATCGCCGGCATTCTGATTATTCCGCTGGTCAGCATCGGCATCGTGTTCACCATTCTTATGTCGAATGAAACCGCCGAGGGCTTGGCCTTCGAATACCGCCACGATAGCCATCTTATCCAAGGCTGGCTGGATGGCGAGCGGAGCGCAGACTTTCCGACCATCAAGACCGATCAAGATATTTTTATCGAACTGGACGGACGCCTGGTGTTCAGCAGTATCGAAGGTCTAGAACCGGCGCAAATGGCGCAGATCCTGGCCGATCATGACGTCCTGTCGAGCTTGTATCGGGTAGCGAACGGCGAGTACCGCATCTATCATCTCTATCCCGCACAGAGCTGGCAAATCGCAACCAACAACAGCAAGTTTGCCTTGCTGGTTCCGACCACCCTTATTCTATTTATCGCCAGCATGGCCGGCTGGATTTTACGCAGCATGCACCTGAAGGTGCGCCAGCTAGTGACCACCACGCAAACTATCGCGCGCGGCGATCTCAGCCAGAATCCAACGTTCGAGGGCAAGGATGAATTTTATCTGCTCGGCGAAAGTTTGGAGTCCATGCGCCAGCAGCTTAAGAATGATCAAGACAATCGAACGCGCCTGCTGATGGGTATTTCGCACGATCTAAAGACCCCCCTGGCGAGCATCATCGGCTATGTTCAGGCCATCCAGGATGGCCTCGCCAAGACCGATGCAACCCGCGCTAAATACATCGATATTATCGCCGTTAAATCGGAACTATTGGACAGCCGCATCCGCGCCCTGATTGAGTTTGTAAAGCTGGAAACGAGCCAATGGCAGGTCAATAAAAAAAACCAGGACCTCAATGCCTATATCGAGACCTGGTTTGCCGAGTTGAGTAATGATATTGAGGTCAGTGGCCGTTTTAGCGCGCTGAGCAATGGTTTGCCAAGCAACCTAGCGCTGAATTTTGACAGTGAATTGTTGCGTCGTGGCTTAGACAACCTGGTGTCCAATGCCATCAAATACAGCCCCCTTGAAAGCACCGTATACCTGGCCATCCACCTGGTTAGTCACAACGGCGACCCGGAGGTCCAGCTGCAGGTTAAAAATACTGGCATGCCCTATTCCACTGGCCAGCAAAAAAGCCTCTTCCAAGCCTTCTATCGCGCCGATAACGGCCGCAATAAGGACGGCATGGGGCTAGGCCTGACCGTGGTCGAAAAGGTGGCCCAGCTGCATGGCGGCCGGGCCCATTATCAGTATCTAGACGAGCAGCATGTTTTTAGTCTAACGCTGGCCTGCTTAACGCCGCCCGCTACTATTTTTTAGTGACCCTCCTCTACTCTTTAGTCACCCGCGACTGCTCTTTCGACACCTGCTTGTGCTCTTTAGAAACTCACTACTGCTGTTTAGAAACCCGCTACGGCTCGTGGATCCAGTTGAGCATAACCCCTTCAAAAGCGGTATAGCCGCGGATACCAATGTACCAAGTCGTCGGTGCCGGATTATTGAAATGGCAGCGCTCGTTATTGCCATTGGCAAAGGGTCGGCAGTCATAGCTGCCCGGATTCGGTTTTGAACCTTGACGGACATAGAGGTCCGCATCACCAATACCCCCGCTGATATCGACATCGAAGGTGGCTCGCCCGGCGGGGATCTCGACACTGTAGTAGAGCCAACCTTGGCGAGGGGCCGAGAGATTCACTTCCGTGCCCGAGTTGGTATCACCACCGTCAATCTCATAGCTGGCCGTCAGGCGGGTGCCGCTATAGCTCCGGTAAGCCTGCACTAAGACATAGTAGGTACCGGCCTGGGCGACATCGTAGGCGCAGTTTTCATTGTTGCCCGAGGTATAGGGACGGCAATCGTAGTCCGTCAAGGTCGGCATGCTGCCATACTTCACATACAGATCCGCATCACCGGTACCCTCGGCCAATTGGAACAATACACTGCTAGCCTCCTCTGGCACGTCGAAGGTAAAGAACAGACCATTACCCGACACTCCCGACAGCTGGGTCACCGGCACGCCATTGACCAGTTCGGTCACCTCCGGACCGCTACCACAGGACTCGGTCGGCACGCCGACATTATCGAAGGCGGTGGCCACATCGGCGATTGAATAGCCCAGGGCGCTGGTGGCACTGAGCACACCGCAAGCGCCGGTGATATAGTCGGTATTCTGAGTCCAATAGACCTGATTGGCGCGCACGAAGATATCAAAAGCTTTGCGCGTGTCCCAACCGGAGGTGTGGGCAATCAGGAAAAAAGCTCGGTTGTAGACGCCTGAACTGTAGTGCACATCCATGCCTTCGTAGTAGTCGGAAGCATGACCGATAGAGCGTCCATCGCGAGTCGGATCTTCCATATAGCGCAACGAGCCTTCGGCCTGCTTAAAAATATCCGCACCAACCAACCAGTCATTCGACCCTTTCATAAAATACTCGGCTGCCTCGCCGGCCATATCGGAAAAGGCCTCGTTGATCCCGCCGGACTGGCCGGCGTAACGCAAACCAGAATTCTGTTCGGTAAAGCCATGGCTGACCTCATGGGAGGACACATCCAGGCTGACCAATGGATAAAAGGTTGAAGCGCCATCGCCAAAGGTCATTTGGCTACCGTCCCAGAAGGCGTTTTCATAGTTGTTACTGTAATGCACGCGCATGCGCAGTTTTTGGCTGATGGGCGCGGTGTTGTACCAACCGGAGTACATATTAAAGACAACGTTGCCAAAATAGTGGGCATCATTAAGGGGTGAATAGGCACCATTTATGTATTTATAGGTATTTTCCGGCACACCGTTTGTCGGGCAGCTGCCGAACTGAAAGACCGTCCCGCCAGATGTACCATGATTCAAATCGATGGTCTCGACATTGGCCGTGTCCATTCGGCAATTGTCGTCGACTATAAGCGGTGGATAGTCGAAGCCACTATCGCTAGGACCAAAATAATATTGACCGGTTTTCTCATTGCCGCCCGGACCCTTGGCATCCAAATGAGACAGGGCGTCCCACTGGTCTAACACCTCGCCAGATTGGGCATCGATAATCAGGGTCGGACGAGTCGGTTGATCGCCGTATTCCACCCAAGAAACCAAATAGACCAGCTGTGCGCGGTCATTGGCATCCAACTGAATCCACAACTGACTTTGCTTATTTTCAGCCGCATCATAATAGCGTGCCAGATCAACGCTACCGAGCGACACGCCCTGGCTTTGCAGCACTCGATCTTGCATGGCCTGTTGCAGCACCGCTTTGGCACCAAGCTGCGGGACCACAGTGGCCACGTCCGTATTGATACCCTGCACAAACTGACCTTGGATCTGGACCGGCGCCGCGCCTGCTTTTTGGCGAGTCAAGGCACTGCCCCATACCGGGATGCCATTATAGTGCTGTCGATACTTCTCGAGGGTGGTGCCATTGCCCAAATCCACAGTGGTGACTAGCTCTACTTGGTCGCTCGTTACGCCGGCCAATCCCTGTGCAAAATGAGCGTCCGTGGCTGTTACCCGCTCGGCCGCCAATACGGCAGTCGATGATAACAGGCCAATGGCGAAGGCCAGTTGACGCTGAGTATTATTCATAATGGATCCCTATCGCTAAAGTGAGTTCGCTAAACAGTGCTTTATGACAGTGGCTGAACGGGCGCGTATAACATACCGATGGACACCACAACAAGCGCGCCTAATATCGTTTGAGACGGTCTGGATGCCAATGGGGGAAAGGCCGAACATGTGACAGGGCTCTAAAATAAAGCCACTAAACCGTGATATTTTTTGATAAACGTCATGCCCTGCGACAATGCCACGGTGAGTCGGCCCTAGCTAAACGATCTGACTAGTGGCCTAGACGTCATATCGATAACAGGTTGCACTGATCGAAAAAACATCACAGAGCAGGCGGGTACTCACTTGGAAGTCGACTTGGGCATGCTTGGCCAGCTCACGCCGCAGAGCTGGCGTTAAAGCTTTTTTACGATGATCGCCTTGGCCATCTCAGCCTTGATTTTCTCATCGGCGTACAGTTTTTTCAGACGTCGAACTTCGCCCTCCAACTCCTTGATGTATTTGACACCCGATTCGCCGACACCACCGAACTTAGCGCGCCACTTATAAAAGGTTGCCGAACTGATGCGATGCGTACGGCATAGGTCAACAACCCTGACCCCGGCCCTATCCTGTTGTAAGATATCGGCAATTTGGTCGTCGCTAAAGCGTGAAATTCTCATAAATAAAAGCTCCCTGCTATGGTGTGAAGATTAGAACATCCTTTTTTTGGCGACATGACCCTTGGCTTGGTCAAATCCCGACCGATTAGGGTAACGCGGCACCCTCAAGCTTTGAGCCCTAGGCCTTCATCGAAACCGAAACGGCAATTCATATTTTGCACCGCAGCACCGGAGGCGCCCTTGCCCAGGTTGTCCAATCGGGCACTCAAAAATATCTGCCCGCGCTTGGCATAGACAAACAACTCGACATCATTGGTGCCGTTAGAGGCCGTGGCCTGCAGATAACCGTTGTGCAGTGCGTCATAATCATTAAGCCGATGTAATCTAACGAAGGCTTCGTGTTGGTAAGATAGTTGATAAATTTCCTGAATGGTCTGGGCATCGCCGTTTAACCAGCTTTGCTGCAGTGGCACACTCACCAACATGCCGCGCTTAAAAGCACCCACGGTCGGAACAAAGAGGGGTGCCATGTCCAAGCCATTGACGTGCTGCATTTCGGGCAAATGCTTGTGGTCTAGACCTAAACTTTTATAGGCCGCCACTGCATTAACCCTCTGGTCATCTGGCATCGCCTCATACTCGTCAATCATCGCCCGCCCGCCCCCGCTGAAGCCGGTAATCGCCTGCACGCTCAATGGGTAATTTTTAGGCACAATGCCCGCCCGAACGAGAGGTTGAATCAGCAATGCAAAGCCGGTGGGGTAACAACCAGGGTTAGCAATGCGTGGTGCAACTCTTAAGGCCTCGCGAGCTCCAACCAATTCCGGAATACCATAGACCCAGTCCTTATGGGTCCGAAACTCGCTGGACGCATCGATAACGACCGTTGTGTCGGGGTCTATCCATTGACTCGCTACGCGACTGCCGGCATCGGGCAGACACAAAAACACCACATCCGCATCCTGCATAGCCGCCTTGCGTACAGGCGTGTGCTTGCGCTGTGCTGAGTCAATTTCGATCAGTTCAACGCTGGGATGACGGATCAACCTTTCCTTGAGTTCCAGACCTGTCGTTCCAAATTGACCATCTATAAAGGCTTTTATCTTCAAAACATCCGTCCCTGCGCCAGTTCGATCGGCTTAACATAACCCAGCACAGGCAGCATATAAAACAATACCGACCCACAACGACGGCCTAAAAAAGAACAGGGTGGATTATTTTTTTAAATTAAAAATATTAAGATAATAATTATTTATAGTGGAGATTTTATAACATGCTTTTTTGACAACCAGACCAAGGCCATAAAACTAGAGAGGCGCTTGGCCAGCCTGGCATATCAATGACCATAAACCTCTACTTATAAATTATATTATTTATTTTTTTGTTAAAATACTTATTTTTTTTCTTGATAAACATACTTACAGCTATGTATATTTATGCCTAAAATATTTAGATGAACATACCCAAATACAAGACTTAACACTATATTCAACAGACTATCAATTAGACTTATCGAATTTAAACTGGATAAAAATACCTACTGGTATGGAATGGAGTCAGCATGGACAAGCCACTTAATTCGGAAAACTTCTCCACCGGCCAGGTCGCCGCTCAGGCTAGATACCAAACAACTCAGATGGCCAAGTCGTTGATTGATTATCCAAACAATCCAAACGATACCACTCGGCTCTGGCCCGGCTTTAAGGAGTTTATTGAGGCATGCCCCTACTTCTTTATTTCCACATCCAATGCTGCTGGCCAGTGTAATTGTAATTTTCGCGGCGGTGGCCGAGGCATTGTTACCGTGATCGACGATAAGACACTAGCGTTTCCGGACTATGCCGGCAACGGTTTGCTGCACAGCACCGGCGATATGATCGAAAACAGCCATATCGGCATTTTGTTTATAAACTTTCGCCATCAACAGCGCATTAAGGTAAACGGCACATTGGAAATAATCGACTCGCAAGAGCAGATGGCGTTGTTGATCGATCCTCAACATGCGCGGCATGCACAACGAATTATAAAGGTAACGATCGAGTACGCAGTACTAAACTGCGCTCGTTTTTTGAACGCCATGGAAGAGGAACTTTGACATGGAACACATGACCAACCCCTACGACCCAGCCCTAATAGAATCGTCGCAGATTCAAACACGCATCGCCTATATCACCCGCGTCGAGCAGGAAATGCTCTCGCATCGATTTCTCGATCATGAATTTTTTATAAAGTTGCGTGACGGCTATTTCACCCCCGAGTTCGTGGCCTTCTTTACGGCTCAATACTCTAAGCATATAGCGGTCTTTACCAAAGCCCTGTCCAATCTGCTGGGTGCAACAAATGATCTGGAAAGTCGTTATATGCTCTTTGATAACCTCTATGAAGAGATGGGCATGGGTGTATTTGAGGAATGCCACTATCGCCTGTACTGCGACATGATGTCGTCAATGGGCTTGGCACCTGATTTTGCCGCATCCTTGCCCCAGATGGATTCCATTGAAGTGCTCAACGACGCCCTGCTAAACGCCACCAATGATGTAGTCATCGGCCTGACATGGCTGGGCATTGGCGGTGAACAAACGATTCCAAATCATTTTCCGTGTATGCGCAAATCGGTGGCAGACGCCTATGCCGACAAAGATTTGGATTGGCGTTTCTTTGACCGTCATGGGGAACGGGATGAAATGCACGCCGATGATGCAAAAATGGTCTTGGCCTGCAATATGAAGGATGGCGACGAACATAAAATTGTTTCTGAGGCGACCAAATGCCTGCATGCTCGAGCGGTTGTCTGCGAAGAGTTTATGCAGATTGCGCGCGCCAACCCAACAAAATACATACGCTCTGCGGCTTAGGATGTAGCAGCAGAGCTTACCCGGCACACTAAAAGGGAATAGGACCTGGGTTTATAACGGGACGTCGTATCGGTAGCGTATTTTTTGCCACCGATGCGGCTGTTATAGGGCCTATGCATACTAAGGGAGAGGGTTTTCACTATGACTCAATCAGCTAGGCTAGCCTGTTTAGGTCCGATCGGAACCTATTCGAGCAAGGCCGCAACACAATACCTACAGCGCAATACTCAAATTCAAGATGTCCTGTACTTTGATAACGTCGAGGATTTTCTGCATCAACCCCTACAGACCTATGATCACATAATTGTCGCTATTGAAAACACCTGCGAAGGCTTTATTAGCCCAAATATTCAGGGTGTCATCGCGTCTGGCTTTCAAGTTATCGACCAGTTGAGCTTAAATATTCAATTTTCATTTATTTATAACTGCCCAGAACTTAACGACATAGAATCGCTATTTGTGCACCCGGTCGCGCGTAGCCAAACATCATATTTCTTATCGTCCATGCGCGATGCGAAGGTTTGTCTGTCCTATAGCAATGCCCATTCCTATCAACTGTTTTTAGAAAAACAGCACCATGGCGCTGTCGGCGCGGTGATTCCACACTATTTGGCCCAGGCAGCAGATGGTCATGGTTTGATGCCAGACGTCAATAATGTTCGTAAGAATCAAACTCGTTTCTTAATTCTAACGCGGCCCAATGCTACTACTCGGCCCAACATCACGCATAACGTTCACTTGGCACTGTTCCGACCGGCGGTAAAAAACCATTCACCCCTGAATTATTTCTCAGCCAAGCAGCGCAGCGGGATCAACTTCAGATCAATTGTGCCCATACCCAGCGGGGACGCCTTAGGCCAGTATCTCTATTATACCGAGATAGACGCCCTGAGCGCAGGCCAGCAGCACGATCTGGCAAGGCTATTTGAGGACTCTCAATGGACGCCTCTGGGCGGTTATCAACAAAAACCAGCACCCAATTTGCGGATCGGTCGAAATGGCCTGGTTTGTCGTTGCCACCAAGTAACGAGCGCGACAATAGCGCAAGCGCTGCGCAATACGCCACAGGCGACGACCTTAGATATAGCCGCGCAAACCAAGGCTGCTTCGGGCTGCGGGGCCTGTGCCGAGTTGGTCAGTCAGCTGGTTCAGGAGCACAACGCACAAGGCGGTCCTGTTGACGGACCGGTGGAGGTGAAATATGTCAGCCTATCAATCTAAGGTCGCCGATAGCGATGGATGGCGGCATTACAGTGCCGCAGAAGATGAAATCTGGAGCACGCTCCTGGAAACCCAATTGGCTATGTTAGCGGGCAGAGCCTGTGATGAATTTATCCACTGCCTCACAGCCCTCGACTTGCCCCCTGAGCGAGTGCCACAACTGGCTGAGGTGAATGAAAAGCTGGCAGCCGAGTCCGGCTGGCAGTTAACCGCGGTGGACGGCATGACATCATTCGATGATTTTTTCACCATGCTCGGTGACTGCTGTTTTCCAGCTGCGACCTTTATCCGTACCCGAGAAGATCTGGAGTTTGTTAGTCAACCGGACATCTTTCATGAAGTGTTTGGCCATGGTCCGTTATTGATGCACCCAAGTTACGCCGCATTTAGCCAAACCATTGGCAAGACCGGTGTCGGCCAGACCGCAGCGTTCCAAAAGGCTCTGGCAGCGGTGTACTGGTATACCTGCGAAACCGGTGCCCTGCAAGACGCTAGCGGTCAAAATCGGCTTTATGGCGCGTCCACCCTCTCATCACCGAAAGAGATAGTGCACGCTTCATCTGGCCAACAGGCAGAATTACGGCCCTTTTCGATTCCAGACATGGTGTTGAATTCATACCGCATTGACGAACTCACCAAGACCTATTATCAGGCGCCGAGCTTGGCATATCTGGCAACAGTTTCTCAGCTGGAGCTGGCAAGCGGTATCGACGAGGCGCTTAGTTCGGCTAAAAAGGTCGGATCTTCCCTATTGGAGAATGTTTAACATGAGCTCTCATTGCCAAGCAACCAAAGCCCTAACTGCCGCAGAAGTTGCCGATTACAGCCGCCATCTGGACAGCTGGGAAATCGCTCAGCAGGTCGATGCCCTGGTCCTTAAAAAATCGTATCACCTAAACAACTTCAGGGTTGGCACTCAATTCGCCAATCAAATAACAGAGCTGGCTGAAAGCTACCAACATCATCCAGAAATTCGCCTGCGCTGGGGCGAAGTCGACGTTATCTGGTTTACCCACAGTTGTAACGGCTTACGACCGCTTGACTTCAAGATGGCGCAAAAAACAGATGACCTCTATTGCCAACTGACCCAACCACAGGAACCACACTCAAAGGAAGCACTATGAATAGCACGACGCAGAAACGGGTATGTATTATTGGCGGTGGCGCATCGGGCATTACCGCGATCAAACAACTTTTGGACGAGGGTCACGTGCCCGTTTGCTTTGAGCGCTCGGCCGATATGGGCGGCGTTTTTAATTACAAAAAGGATCAGGATTCTGCAGTCGAGTCTGGGTTGGTTAACGGGGTTTATAAGAACACCGTGCTGACTATTTCAAATTATCTGATGTGTTTTTCAGATCTCCCTCCCACCGGGCGACGACGTCATTGGCACCACACCGAATACCGTCAATATTTAAGCGACTACATCGATAAATTTAATCTAGCTCCCCACATAAACCTCCAACATAGGGTGACCAAGGTTGTGCCGGTCAATCAAGGCACTAATGGTTATCAAGTGACAGTACAGGACCCCAACGGGGCTGAGCAAGTACAGCAGTTCGATGCGTTGGCCGTTTGCTCCGGCACGCACCAGATTGCCAACATTCCCAACATCAAGGGCCTGGAGAGCTTCGCCGGTTAAATAAGCCATGGCTCACAATACAACACTAGCGATATGGCTAAGGGCAAGCGCGTACTCTGTGTTGGCCTGGGCGAGAGCTCGGCCGATATCACTCGGGAGATTTCCGAGACAGCGAATGAATGCCACCTTGCTTTACGCTCCTACCCGTTCCTGATACCACGCAATCTCAACCATTCTTCATCCGATGCTTGGACCTCTAGGCTCCATCATGACTATCACACCCCCAAACATGAGAGCGCAATCTCATATCTTATGTTGTTGGTGTATTACCTGTTGTTAAGGCCATTTTTGTTTAAGCGTGATCGCGCCAAGATGGATTCCTTTGATCAGGACACAAGCCAAAACATGCTCGACCTAAACACTCCTGGGACCTCGGAAAACGTAAAGCTTATTAAGGCTTGGAATTACCTATCGAAGGGGCGTCGATTTGCCACCAAGAATGTCACCTTCGTGCCCAATATCATCAATGGCAAGATTCAGGTTAACGCGTCGGGTATCGATCGATTCACCGCGCACCAGGTAATTTTCAATGATGGGACGCGCAAGGACATTGACCTCGTTATGTTCGCCACAGGCTATAAGGAGAACTTTGATTTTATCGAAGGATTTCAGCTTAAGGATAACAATGTTAGAAATTTATTTATGAACTCGATTCCAACAGACTTACACAACTGTGCCTTTATCGGCTGGGCCCGACCGGTTACCGGAGGCATACCGGCCTGTTCAGAAATGGCGGCTCGCTATTTTGCACTATTGGTCTCGGGTAAGCGCAAAATCCCCGCCGATGCACAACAACGGATCGCGGCTGACCAAAAGTTTTACCATGAATTCTATTCGAAAAACTCACCGACCTTAAATACCGTCGTCGGCTGGAAACGTCATCTGGAAAACTTAGCTGAACTGATCGGATGCCAAGTACACACCGCTCGTTATATCTTACAGCCCGGTCTGTTTGTGCGCCTGTTCGCTGGTTCATTGGTGCCGAGCCAATATCGTCTGGAGGGCCCGCATGCTATGCCCGATTCAGCGGCCCGATCGATCCGTGAAATACCCATCACCCTACCCTCGTCACATATACTCTATGGCATAAAAATGAATTTAAGCAATAAGTTTAAATTCCT
>ENA-OQVM01004181-OQVM01004181.1-marine-metagenome-genome-assembly--contig:-NODE-4181-length-14911-cov-4.132061_pt1 | contig 14911 bp, 12 predicted proteins | sample MGYA00237776_ERZ505498 | MGnify/ENA primary metagenome ERZ505498 (study PRJEB26159, sample SAMN06265151) | marine metagenome | isolation source: Helgoland LTER site | place: Germany:Helgoland, sampling... | reverse complement strand
TGTCTGCCGCAGTAACCTTAATAATTCCATTCGCATCGATATCAAAGATTACTTCAATTTGAGGTGTTCCGCGTGGTGCTGGAGGAATTCCGTCTAAATGAAAACGACCAATGGTCTTGTTGTCTGCGGCCATAGAACGCTCTCCTTGTAAAACGTGGATCTCAACAGAAGGCTGATTGTCTGCAGCGGTAGAAAACACCTGTGACTTTTTGGTTGGAATTGTGGTGTTTGATTCGATCAATTTTGTCATCACGCTTCCCATGGTTTCTATTCCAAGAGATAAAGGCGTCACATCTAAAAGCAATACATCTTTCACATCTCCGGTCAATACCCCACCTTGAATAGCAGCGCCAATCGCCACTACTTCGTCTGGGTTCACTCCTTTAGAAGGTTTCTTTCCAAAGAACTTTTCAACTTCTTCTTGTATGATTGGAATACGTGTAGATCCTCCAACCAAGATAATTTCATCAATTTCTGAAGTCGATAAGCCTGCATCATCCAAAGCCTTTTTTACAGGGGCCATAGAACGGCGAACCAATTCGTCAGATAATTGCTCGAATTTAGAACGGGTCAAAGTAGTTACCAAATGCTTAGGTCCTGAAGCGGTAGCCGTAACATAAGGTAAATTGATTTCCGTTTGCGGGGAAGACGATAATTCAATCTTCGCCTTTTCAGCAGCTTCTTTTAAACGCTGTAAGGCCATCGGGTCATTACGTAGATCAATGTCTTCCGTTTCTTTGAACTGATTTGCCAACCAGTCAATCAAGACCTGGTCAAAATCGTCTCCTCCAAGGTGAGTATCACCATTGGTGGCCAATACTTCAAATACACCATCGCCTAATTCGAGGATAGAGATATCAAAGGTTCCTCCTCCAAGGTCATAAACGGCAATCTTACGATCTCCACCATCTTTTTTATCCAAACCGTAGGCAAGCGCTGCAGCTGTTGGTTCGTTGATGATTCGTTGTACTTTTAGTCCTGCAATTTCCCCTGCTTCTTTGGTGGCCTGACGCTGTGCATCGTTAAAGTAAGCAGGAACAGTAATAACAGCTTCGGTTACATCGTGTCCTAGGTAATCTTCAGCCGTTTTCTTCATTTTCTGAAGTGTCATGGCAGATAATTCCTGCGGCGTATATAAACGTCCATCGATATCAACACGTGGTGTATCATTGTCTCCTTTGACAACTTTATAGGCCACTGTTGAGGCTTCTTTAGAAGATTCAGAGAATTTATTTCCCATAAATCGCTTAACAGAAGCTATTGTTTTTGTTGGATTGGTTACGGCTTGACGCTTTGCTGGATCACCTACTTTGATTTCTCCACCTTCAACAAATGCGATGACAGAGGGTGTTGTACGTTTTCCTTCAGCGTTTGGAATAACCACTGGTTCGTTTCCTTCCATTACAGAAACACACGAATTTGTTGTTCCTAAATCAATTCCAATTATTTTACTCATTGTATAAATTTTAATTTTCTTGCTTATTTCAAGGAGTATGCCAGTACACTAAATATGACAGCCTGTCATAAGTCATCCGACACTTTGTTCAAAAACAGGAAAAAAATTCGGTCAAAAAGGGAAAAGAACTACATTTGAAAAAAATAACAGCGCATGTCAACAGCCAAAAAAAGTTACCAGCGGGTAACGACTAATTCACTGATTCAGATGAAAAAGGATGAGGAGAAAATCGCCATGCTAACCTCTTATGATTTCACCTTTGCAGGACTAGTCGATGCAGCAGGGATTGACGTAATTCTGGTTGGAGACTCTGCCTCCAATGTAATTGCGGGGCATGAAACCACTTTGCCCATTACCTTAGACCAAATGATCTACCATGCTGGTTCTGTTGTTCGTGGAGCCAGCCGAGCTTTGGTTGTGGTTGATCTCCCATTTGGAACCTATCAAGCTGATTCAAGAGAAGCGCTAAAATCGGCTATACGAATCATGAAAGAATCTGGAGCACACGCTGTCAAACTGGAAGGAGGACACCAAGAAAAGCAATCCATCGAAAGAATTATTCAAGCAGGTATTCCCGTAATGGGGCATTTAGGGCTTACCCCGCAATCCATTTATAAATTTGGTACTTACACCGTGAGAGCCAAAGAAGAAGCCGAAGCACAACAGCTTTTGGAAGATGCTAAGATGCTGGAAGAAGTAGGTTGTTTTGGTTTGGTCTTAGAAAAAATCCCTGCGGCTCTAGCCAAACAGGTCGCGGAATCCATTTCGATTCCCGTTATTGGGATTGGTGCCGGAAACGACGTTGATGGTCAAGTACTTGTATTGCACGATATGCTGGGCATGAGTAAAGAATTTAGTCCACGCTTTTTACGCCGCTATGCAGATTTGCACACCAGTGTAATGGATGCTGTTGCAGATTATACGGCTGATGTAAAATCGGGCGATTTCCCCAATGAAAAAGAACAGTATTAAAGCTCCTCAATCACTAGAAGTCTTGTACGAAGACAATCATTTATTGATTGTCAACAAAGCACCAGGTGTTTTGGTACAGGGAGATAAGACAGGAGATGTGCCTTTGGTTGATATTGCTAAAAGCTACATCAAGAAAAAATACAACAAACCTGGAGATGTTTTTTTAGGGGTTGTCCATCGTCTAGATCGCCCTACAAGTGGTGCCGTTGTCTTTGCGCGAACATCAAAAGCGCTGATTCGTTTAAATGAACAATTCAAACAACGGGAAACACAAAAAGTATATTGGGCCTTGGTAGAGGGTACAGATCTTCCCAAAGAAACACGCCTAACCCATTGGATGGTGCGCAACACCAAGCAAAACAAATCTTATGCCTATGCCAAGAAAGTGGCAGACAGTAAAGAAGCCATCTTAGACTTCAAATGCTTTAAAACACTTCAACGCTACACTTGTTTAGAAGTTAATCTACTTACTGGAAGGCATCATCAAATTCGTGCACAGCTAACGGCTTTTGGGTATTCCATTAAAGGGGATTTAAAGTACGGTGCGTCAAGAAGTAATCCAAACGGAAGTATCCATTTACATGCGCGAAAGCTTAGCCTCATGCATCCTGTAAAGAAAGAAAGCATTAGTGTAACCGCAGCACCTCCTAAAGATGTTCTATGGAATGCTTGCGTTGGCGAAGGCTCTTAGTTGCTTTGTTTTTTATGATTTGCGCTATCGATTTGTTTTCAATTTTACTCTCCAACCAAGATAAAATATCCAAGTACAAAAATGCGCGTCGCTCGTAAGGATCGTCTTCATACTGCTTCAATTCTGCATGCAGCTTAATGAAATTCTCTTTTAATTCATGGGGATAGATATTCCCCAGTGTACGAATAAAACCAATCATAGAACGCTGCACCTCGTGCAAATCATCCATTTTAAGCAAAAACTTGAACGTATCGCGAATATGTTTATCGATATGATAGTCATAGCCGGCTTCATAATGTGCCACCAAATTCAATACACGTGTAAAACACAGCAGGTCTTCCCGCATTTTGAGTTCTTTGTTGTTGACAATTTTATTTAGATAAACAATGGCTTCTTCGTATTGATCGCACCCAAAATGAAGGCAGGCAATCTTGTAATACAGCAACATGACATGGTGTGGATCTATCTGATTTTTGAATTGTTCAATCTGGGCAGAAATCGTGGAAATGATGCTTAAACCGTTTTTGAAATTGCCTTCCAAAAAATATAAATTCAACTGATTATTATAAGAATACAGAAAACTCAATGCCTGAAGATTATCGTTTTTAGGAAAATCTTTTGAAGCAATCACCTCTTGCATCTTACCCAACACCAACTTGAAACGCTTTGGATGTTTGATTAAAACCAAGGCTTCCAGCAAGAAGTTATTTGCTTTCAAATAAAAAACAGGATGCGACTGAATCATTCTTGGAAATTGATCAAACAACTCAACCCAGCGCGTGGCATGCTTAAAACCGGAAAGAAAATCTTGGGTAAGTAGACTATACCAAACATGGGCTTTACAATACCACATGCGCTCTCTAAAGCCCATTTGCTCATATTCAGTTTTGGGTAAACGCTCGAAGAAGAATTTAGTGACTTCGCGAAACTCTTCATCACTCTTGGCATAGCCCGCTTTAATCAAACGTTCATAAAGTTGAAGAGACAAATTCGATAGCTGACTACAAAGTTCATTTTGATCACTCAACCAAGAGGCATCTTGAATCAATTGTTCTGTTCGATTACTCATGCTTCGCGTAATGTATTGCGACTCGATAACCTTTTCCAATTCGACAATTTCAAAGGCCGCATATTTTTCTTCGTACTTATTGGCAATTGCCTTGGTTTTGTCTAAGATTTTAAGACTTTGCCTGTAGAGCCCTTTTTGGTATAAAACGGTGGCAAAATCCATTTGTTCCCTGATTTGCATTCGTGCATTTTGTATGGACGGATTCAATCGCAAGCTCAATAAAACCTGGCGATATAAATGTGCTTTAAGATTCGACAACTGTTGCTTGGTGACAAAATTTTTCTTTAAAATTTCCTTCTCATCATAGGTGCTCGCACGATCTAAAAAGTTAAACAAATGCAAGAATTTCGCATGCTGATTTGCCTCTACTCTACCAGCAAATAATTTAAATTGACGTTTCTCAGATTTTGAGAGCGATTTTATTAAGATAAATAAGTTTTCTTTTTGATCGTTAGTCATAGGCTAGATTTACACTGTAAAACTATGAATTTAAATGCGTTAAACAAATTTAATTAGGCTTGAAAATCGTAATAAATTTGAAGTAAAAATAAGGTGGTTTTGACAATAAATGCTAAATTCGTTTAACATTTCATAAGCGTCTCAATGGGAAAAGAAAAAGTACAGATTTTCGATACTACGCTCCGCGACGGAGAACAAGTGCCTGGCTGTAAGCTAGACACTAAAAGTAAACTCGTCATAGCTGAGCGACTCGACCTGCTAGGGGTCGACGTTATTGAGGCTGGCTTCCCTGTTTCAAGCCCTGGGGACTTTCATTCCGTTGAAGAGATTTCAAAGCTAGTGAAAAATGCAACAGTATGTGGATTGACACGTGCCGTTAAAAATGACATTAAAGTCGCGGCAGATGCCTTGAGATTTGCCAAGCGACCACGTATCCATACAGGAATTGGCACTTCTGACTCCCATATTAAGTTTAAATTCAACTCAACACAGGAGCAAATTATCGAACGTGCTGTTGCAGCTGTGACCTATGCCAAATCCTTTGTAGAAGATATTGAGTTTTACGCAGAAGACGCCGGGCGAACAGATAATGTGTTTTTAGCCCGTGTATGCGAAGCTGTCATCAAAGCAGGTGCCACTGTCCTGAATATTCCAGACACCACAGGCTATTGCCTTCCTGATGAATATGGTGCAAAAATCAAATTCCTCAAAGAAAACGTCACAGGAATAGACAAAGCCATATTATCTTGTCATTGTCACAATGACTTGGGGTTAGCCACCGCAAACTCAATTGCTGGTGTTGTCAATGGTGCACGTCAAATCGAATGTACCATTAATGGAATTGGTGAACGTGCTGGGAACACTTCATTGGAAGAAGTGGTCATGATTATGCGCCAACACCCTACCCTAAACTTAGACACAGATATAAACGCAAAGTTACTTTACGACACCAGTCGATTGGTTTCAGAAAGCATGGGCATGATGGTGCAACCAAATAAAGCCGTTGTGGGCGCAAATGCATTTGCACACAGCTCTGGAATTCATCAAGATGGCGTAATTAAAAACCGTGAAACCTATGAAATCATGAACCCACATGATGTAGGAGTCACTGAATCAGCGATTGTTCTGACGGCAAGAAGCGGAAGAGCAGCCTTGGCCTACAGAGCAAAGAAAGTAGGTTTTGAACTAGATAAACTACAATTAGATAAAGTATATCAGAGTTTTTTAAAAATTGCTGATCTACAAAAACAAATTAACGACGACGATATACCAAAAATCGTTGAAGCAGCCAATATTTAACCCTTAGTATCACTTCAAATGAAGAAAACACTTTTTGATAAAGTCTGGGATTCGCATGTTGTACAACAAGTATCCGGCGGACCAGATATTTTATTCATCGATCGACACATGGTGCATGAAGTAACCAGCCCGGTTGCTTTTTTAGGTTTAAAAAACCGAAACATCTCTGTCCTTTATCCTGAACGAACCTTTGCCACTGCAGATCACAACACACCCACCATCAATCAACATTTACCTGTTGAGGATCCGTTGTCTGCCAAACAACTAAAAGTCTTGGAAGAAAATGCCACCAAACACGGTATTTCCTACTGGGGATTGGGGCATGAAAAAAATGGGATTGTTCACGTTGTTGGGCCAGAGTATGGAATTACCCAGCCTGGTGCAACCATTGTTTGTGGAGATTCACATACTTCTACGCATGGTGCATTTGGCGCTATCGCCTTTGGAATTGGTACATCAGAAGTAGAAATGGTTCTTTCTACCCAATGTATAATGCAACCCAAACCAAAAAGCATGCGCATCAACATTAACGGTAAACTGGGAAAAGGAGTTATGTCAAAAGACGTCGCTTTGTACATCATTTCACGTTTGTCTACTTCTGGAGCTACCGGTTATTTTGTTGAATATGCAGGCGATGTATTTACCGACATGAGTATGGAAGGACGTATGACGGTTTGTAACCTTTCTATTGAAATGGGAGCACGCGGTGGAATGATAGCCCCCGATGAAAAAACTTTCGACTACATCAAAGGAAGAGAATTTACACCTAGCGGAGCAAACTGGGACAAGGCAATGACCTACTGGGAAACTTTGCACACCGATGCTGGCGCATCTTTTGACAAGGAGTACCACTTCGATGCTGCAGAAATTGAGCCCATGATTACCTACGGAACCAATCCAGGAATGGGTATGGGAATCACCAATGGTATTCCTACGGCAGACGCAGTAGAAGGTGGTGAAGCAACTTATAAAAAGTCTTTAGCTTATATGGGCTATAATGAAGGAGACAATATGTTGGGGAAACCCATTGATTTTGTTTTCTTGGGAAGCTGTACCAATGGACGTATAGAAGATTTCCGCGCATTTGCTGAAATCATCAAGGGACGTAAAAAAGCCGACAACGTAACCGCATGGTTGGTCCCAGGATCGCATAAGGTCCTCAATGCCATCAAAGAAGAAGGTATTTTAGACCAATTACACCAAGCTGGATTCGAACTCCGTGAACCAGGCTGTTCGGCTTGTTTAGCAATGAATGATGATAAAGTACCCACAGGGAAATATGCTGTGAGTACCTCGAACCGAAACTTTGAAGGCCGTCAAGGGCCTGGCTCACGCACACTCTTGGCTAGTCCAATTGTTGCCGCTGCAGCTGCAGTAACCGGAAAAGTAACTGATCCACGAACCTTACTCTAAATTATGGCTTACGATAAATTTACAGTACTTACAAGTACTGCCGTTCCCTTACCCATTGAAAATGTCGATACTGATCAAATCATTCCTGCACGCTTTTTAAAAGCGACAGAACGCAAAGGATTTGGCGATAACTTATTCCGTGACTGGAGATACAATCAAGACAATAGCCTAAAAGAAGATTTTGTGCTAAACAACCCTACATACAGCGGTAAAATCTTGGTAGGTGGAAAGAATTTCGGTTCTGGATCCTCAAGAGAGCACGCTGCATGGTCGGTCTATGACTACGGATTCCGTTGTGTTGTTTCCAGCTTTTTTGCCGATATTTTCAAGAACAACTGTTTAAACATTGGTGTGTTACCTGTACAGGTTTCCGCAGCATTCTTGGCCGAGATTTTCGCAGCCATCGAAGCTGATCCATCCACTGAACTGGTTGTTGATTTACCGGAGCAGAGCATTAGCATCAGCACAACTGGTGCGTCAGAACAATTCGATATCAATTCCTACAAAAAAGGGAATATGACCAACGGCTTTGACGACATTGACTACCTCTTGAACATCAAAGACAACATCCGTGATTTTGCGGACAACACTCCTCTATAAACGAATAGTTTGGGCGCAGCGCGAAAGATTGAAATCATGGACACCACCCTCAGGGATGGTGAACAAACCTCTAGTGTTTCTTTTTCAGCTTTAGAAAAACTAACCTTAGCTAAGCTTCTACTTGAAGAACTTAAGGTCGACCGTATAGAAGTAGCTTCTGCTCGTGTATCTGAAGGTGAATTTGATGCTGTAAAGCGCATCACAACTTGGGCCAAGGAAAACAACTACCTCGATCAAGTAGAAATACTGAGTTTCGTAGACAAGGGAGTTTCAATCGATTGGATGGAAAAGAGTGGCGCCAAAGTACAGAACCTTTTGACCAAGGGTTCGCTCAACCACCTTACCTTTCAACTAAAACAAACCCCAGAGGAACATTTTAATAATATCGCGGAATGCATTGCATTGGCTACCTCCAAAGGGATCACGACCAATGTTTACCTCGAAGACTGGAGTAATGGGATGCGCAATTCTTCAGACTATGTGTTTTCCTTTCTAGATTTCCTCACTACACAAAACATTAAACGCGTTTTGCTGCCCGATACCCTTGGGGTATTAACCCCAGCGGAAACAGGACAATACCTAAGCACCATAATTAGCAAATACCCAACGATGCATTTTGACTTTCACGGTCATAATGATTACGATTTGGGCGTAGCCAATGCCATGGAGGCCGTAAAAGCAGGTATACAAGGCTTGCATTTAACGGTCAATGGGATGGGAGAACGTGCAGGAAATGCACCACTAGCTTCTGTAGTAGCAGTCATTAATGACTTTTTGCCTGAAGTAAAAACCAACATCAAAGAGAAATCGCTCTACAAAGTGAGTCAACTCGTGGCCACCTTTACAGGTTTCAGAATTCCGGCGAACAAGCCCATCGTTGGCGCAAATGTATTTACCCAAACCGCAGGAATTCATGCCGATGGAGATTCCAAAAAGAACCTCTATTTCAATGATCTGTTGCCCGAACGCTTTGGACGTAAACGTTCGTACGCCCTAGGAAAAACATCGGGTAAGGCAAATATTGTCAAAAACCTACAAGAACTCGGCCTCACCCTCAACAACGATGAACTCAAAAAGGTTACCGAGCGCATCATTGAATTGGGCGATAAAAAACAAAAAGTAACCGCACAGGATTTACCCTACATCATTTCTGATGTTTTGGACAGCAGCACCACCCAACAAACCGTGGTCATTAAATCCTATGTGCTCACCCACGCAAAAGGCCTACAGCCCACCACGACCATTGCCATCGAACTTGAAGGAGAATTGATCGAAGAAAGCGCAGCTGGCGACGGACAATACGATGCCTTCCTCAATGCGATTCGTAAAATCTATAAAAAGAAGAAAAAGCCCCTCCCTCAGCTGGTAGATTATGCCGTGCATATTCCTCCTGGGAGTCATTCGGATGCCTTGTGTGAAACAAGCATTACCTGGCTTAATGGGAAAAAAGAATTCATTACCCGCGGGTTGGATTCTGACCAAACCGTGTCGGCCATCAAAGCCACCGAAAAAATGTTAAATAGTATATCTCTATAAATATGAACCTAAACATCGCCCTTTTAGCCGGAGACGGCATTGGACCAGAAATTATTGATCAAGCCGTAAAGGTGAGTAATGCCATCGCCGAAAAATTTGGCCATGACATCAACTGGTCGCCCGCCCTTACTGGAGCAGCGGCCATTGATGCGGTAGGTGACCCCTACCCCGACGAAACCCACGCCATTTGCGAAGCAGCAGATGCAGTGCTCTTTGGCGCCATTGGCTTACCGCGTTTTGACAACGATCCCTCGGCCAAAGTTCGTCCAGAACAAGGCTTGTTGAGTATGCGTAAAAAACTAGGCTTATATGCCAATGTGCGTCCAACCTTTACCTTTCCCTCCCTCATCGATAAATCTCCGTTGAAACAAGAGCGTATTGAAGGCACCGACTTGGTGTTCTTACGCGAATTAACTGGAGGGATTTATTTTGGAGAACGCGGTCGTTTAAACGACGGCAATACCGCCTTTGACACCTGTACTTATCACCGCGAAGAAATCATTCGTTTGGCGAAAAAAGGATTTGAATTGGCCATGACGCGCTCAAAACGTTTGTGCTGTGTGGACAAGGCCAACGTATTGGAAAGCTCGCGTTTGTGGAGAGAAACCGTACAAGCCATGGAAAAAGAGTATCCAGAAGTAGAAGTGTCCTACGAATTGGTCGATGCCGTCGCCATGCGTTTAGTGCAATGGCCCAACAGCTATGACGTATTGATTACCGAAAACCTCTTTGGCGATATTTTAACCGATGAAGCCTCAGTCATTTCTGGCTCTATGGGACTTATGCCCTCTGCCTCTGTTGGAAACGACAATGCCCTCTATGAGCCCATCCACGGTTCTTACCCACAGGCAACAGGCTTGGACATTGCTAATCCATTAGCGACTGTCTTATCTGCAGCAATGATGTTAGAGATGTCATTTAGCTTGCACGAAGAAGGCGCGTTGATCCGCAAAGTTGTTGACCAGTCCCTTGCAGACGGCTTTGTAACCGAAGACCTTGCCAATGGTGGAGAAGCACAAAAAACTTCTGCCGTAGGAGACTACCTCGTTGACTTGATCAAGAAGGCCTAACGTTTCCTTCTTATCGTTATATACATAACCCCTCTTTTGAGGGGTTTTCTGTTTTTTACTATATTTGAATTGAAACAGCACCCAAATCTGTTCTATACCCATGGAAAACCTATGGCCGGCATTCGGCAATCAATCATCACATCCTATAGTTAAAACAGCATTTGCGAATGCTCCTGTAATTGTCACGCCCATAAAATTCACAAAAAGAAGGGTAAGGCTAAATGAGCTGCCTCAGAGCGAAATACAGCAAGCAACTAGGGTGCATTTAGTGACAATGATGTTGAATTGATTGCGGGGTCAGAAAAATAGAATATTCAATGGCATTAAAAATAATCATTTCCCACAGAAAGAAATTCGCTTTACGGATGAATTATACAAATCAAAAAGTTCAACAATACATGTCGATTTGGGAAATATTGTGGAACAAAATGAAAATATAACGGAGATAAATACACCTGAAGGTGTGCATATACAGTAGTTGGCAACAAGCTAAAGAAACATCCGAACATAAATTAAAATGAGTGTAAAAAACATACATTCTGAACCTTTTGATAGTGGAACAATAACAAAACTCGAAATATTTGAGGATTATGCTCAAGCTTGGATTCCAACATTTTTGCCACAAGCTCACTTTAGCGAGATTCATATATTTGACTTTTTTTCTGGACCAGGTTATGATTCAAATAATATAGCTGGTAGCCCAATTCGTCTTTTAACTAAAATAAATGAGCATTTAGGTAATATTTTAAAAACTAAAACTAAAATTGTTTTACACTTCAATGAATTTGAGCCTAATAGAAAAGCACAGAATAAATTTGACCTACTCAAAAAGAATTGTGAAGATTTCATTTCTCAAAATCCAAAATTCAAATATTTCCTTACTGTAAACTATTACAATGAAGATGCAGAAGAATTATTCTTCAAATTAATTCCAACAATTAAAGAATATCCCTCATTAGTCTATTTAGACCAAAACGGTGTGAAATTTATTTCCCAAGAATATATTGATGAACTTGAAAGGTAAAATACAACTGATTTTATCTATTTTGTGTCATCTTCTTTTTTTAGAAGATATGGAATGACAGAAGAATTTAAAAAAGCTTTAGAAATAGATATTGCAGAGTTGGAAAGTGAGGAATATCGAAATATGCATCGTTTGGTTTATAATAAAATCAATTCACGACTTCCAAAAAATTCGAAATTAAAATTATTTCCTTTCTCAATAAAGAAAAAGAGAAATATTTATGGAATCATATTTGGGGCAAAGAATTATGCAGCAGTTGATAAATTTTTGAAAATAGCTTGGAAAAGAAATAACTTAAACGGAGAAGCTGATTTTGACATTGATGAGGATATAAGTAAAATTCAACTCGATATGTTTGAGGGACAAAAAATGACAAAAGTTGAGAAATTTAAAAACGAATTAGAGACCAAGCTTTTAGAAAGAAAAACCGTTACAAATAAAGCTGTTTTAATGTACACTTATTCAAATGGACATATTCCACAACACGCAGATGATTTATTAAAGCTAATGAAAAAACAAGGTAAATTGGAATATGAGGGGAAATCACCTTTCTTAAATTATGTAAATGTTTTTAGAAAAGATAATATTGTAACTTATAAAATAATCTCAAAGTAAAATGGCACAATCAAGTATAGAATGGACAGAAATGACTTGGAATCCAACAACTGGTTGCACCAAAGTATCTCAAGGCTGTAAATTTTGCTATGCGGAAATAATGTCTAAAAGACTGCAAGCTATGGGTGTTGAGAAATACAAAGATAACTTTGAAGTTAGGACTCACGATGACGCATTGAAAACGCCATACACTTGGAAGAAATCAAAAATTGTTTTCGTAAACTCAATGAGTGATTTATTTCACGAAAAAATTCCCCTTGAATTTATAAAAAAGGTTTTTAAGGTAATGAATGAAAATCCGCAACATGTTTTTCAAGTTTTAACCAAAAAAGCTGAAAGACTAAAAAAACTTCATCAAGAATTAAAATGGACTCACAATATTTGGATGGGTGTTTCTGTTGAGGAACAAAAAGTAGAAAATCGAATTGACTTTTTGAGAGAGACAAACGCAAGGGTTAAATTCCTATCATTAGAACCTCTAATCGCACCACTTCCAAATATGAATCTTGAAAATATTGATTGGGTTATTGTTGGTGGAGAAAGCGGACATAATCCGAGACCAATGGATGCCGATTGGGTACTTGATATACATGAGCAATGTGAAAAGTCAGACGTTGCCTTCTTTTTCAAACAATGGGGCGGAAAAAACAAAAAGAAAAATGGCAGAATTTTGAACGGAAGAACTTATGACGAAATGCCTGAAATTGAATTACAGCATAGCGTTTAACGGAAAAAAGCCAGTAGGTAAAAATGTATAAAAATAATAGCGGTTTAATCGCTAAATCGAAATTAAGTAAATATAAAAAAGGTCTGTGTTTAACTGAAACGTTAGTGTGTAAAACCCGCCTGGCGCGCGTTTGTAACGCGTGCCGAATATTTCTAGGTTGAATAAGTTAAACTAAATCTGTTCTATGCTACACAGCAACTTAACTCTTTTTGGAGACCTTATCCTTTTGTTACTCCTTTAGTGAGGTCTGTTTGCATTAATAGGCCACGCGTTACAAACGCGCGCCAGAAAACAAAAAAATTGCCTAACTTTATCTAAACCAAAAGATCTATGACACTAGCACAATTAAAAGCCTTTTTATGGCAATGCACCAAACTCAACTTTTTTGTTTTGCTGTTGTTTTCGCTTATCCTACTCTTTTTTACGGATCAGGTCTTTGCGCTACATGAGCACTTTTATGGAGGAACATTAGTAGCCTTCAAGCGCGACCTCTATCTCGTAATGGGCGTTTACAAACTGTTGTGGATTTTCTTTAACGCAATTCCCTACTGGGTGCTGCGCAGCATGGAAAAAGCCGCTTAATCTAAGTGTTGTTCAATTTCTTTTTTAATGAGACTACTCCACAGGGCATAGCCTTGAGGGTTAAGGTGTAATTGATCTGCTACAAAGAGTTCCGTTCTAGGTAAGCCCTCTTTGGTGAGAAAAGCTTCAGCTGTTTCCACAAAATGGAGGTTGGGTGTTTTGGCACAGTAAGCTTTTATTTTTTCATTCACCGTTTTAATTTCGGGCCATTGTTTCCAACGACTTTTGGTGGGGGTAATTTCTACCCACAAAAAAGGGATCTCGGGATGTGTTTGGCGCAGCTGTTTCAGAAAAAACCGAAAAAGACGTACTACTTTTCGGGGGGATTTATCTTAGGCTACGCCCTTGATGTCATTGGCAATAAAGCCAATAATCATTGTAGGTTGGTGCTTTCCAAGAAGCTTATCCGTATAAAAAATCGCATCCCGTAAATGCGCTCCGCCATAGCCGCGCTGAATGACCGGGTAAGGCGCCATGTCTTCTGCTAGTGTATTCCACAAACGAATGCTCGAACTACCCACAAAGAGGAGGGAATTCTCGGGATAATCTTCTGTGCTGTCTTGAGCGACAAAGTTTTCAATTTCGGGGGCTGCCCAGGCATAGCTATCTTTTGAATACTGCTTCAAGGGAGAGCAATTGGAAAAGAGGCAGAGGGCAAGGAATATGGTAAAAAATGATTTCCACATGGGTGAATTAATTTTCCTACCTTTAAAGTACTCAAACTTACCAATCTTACCTATAAATGAAAACACTTTTTGTCTGCTTTCTATTTATTCCCTTCGTTTTAACTGCTCAAATTGAATCGGAAGAAATTGATCAACAAAGCTCAAACATTCAAACCTACACCCCTTCTAAATTGCTCCGTAAAGGGCAATGGGACATCAAATGGTTCAACAACCTCTATACCCAAACACGGGGAATCGATGACCAAAAAAACACCATTACATTTCCGCGACAGAATTTTTTCACCTCCACCCTTGACCTTTTTACTGGAGTAAGTAATTCTGATCGTTTAAATGTGGGCGTGTTAGTGGAATACCGTTCCAACACCATTAACGGAAAAGGCATTCTCAAACCGTTTTCTTTTGCTGGTGAGCCCCACAATCGTTCTGGTTTATCCAGTATTGCACCGGCCATTAAGTTTACTCCCTTTAAACGATGGGCGCGCTTTGCCATCCAATCTTCCCTTAGCTTTCCTGTTTTCTCGGGAGCAGAAACCCAGAACGGGATCTTTTTAGACCAAAAAGGGAAAACCTTTCAGAATCGATTTTTCTACGATTATCTTGTCCCCAATGGAAGTGTACAAATTTATACGGAAATAAACACCCAATACAATTTTGGAAAGAAAGAGAACAGCTTTGCCAATGATTCGTTTGGCATTAGTCCGGGCATCTTCTT
>ENA-OQVM01004177-OQVM01004177.1-marine-metagenome-genome-assembly--contig:-NODE-4177-length-14927-cov-6.252727_pt1 | contig 14927 bp, 13 predicted proteins | sample MGYA00237776_ERZ505498 | MGnify/ENA primary metagenome ERZ505498 (study PRJEB26159, sample SAMN06265151) | marine metagenome | isolation source: Helgoland LTER site | place: Germany:Helgoland, sampling... | reverse complement strand
AGTTATCCCGGCAATAGTAGGCATAACGTTACTATAAAAAGGAACCAGCCTTATGGTCGCAACGCAAGAAACCATTGACACGCTTGAAGAAGCAACCGGTAAATATAAATACGGGTTTGTGACCGATATTGAATCGGACAAGGCACCCAAAGGCCTGAACGAGGATATTATCCGTTTTATCTCAGCCAAGAAGGATGAGCCACAATGGATGCTTGATTGGCGCTTGAAAGCATTTGCGACATGGCAAAAAATGGAATCACCTGATTGGGCCAAGCTGGATATCGAGCCGATTGATTATCAGGATATCCATTATTATGCGGCGCCAAAAAGTGGTGAGGGACCAGCGTCACTGGATGAAGTTGATCCGGAATTGCTGAAAACCTATGCCAAGCTTGGTATTCCGCTTGATGAGCAAAAGATTCTTGCCGGGGTTGTTGCGGTTGATGCGGTTTTTGACTCCGTGTCGGTTGCCACTACATTCCGCGGTGAATTGGCCAAGGTCGGCGTGATTTTTTGCCCGATTTCCGAGGCTATTCGTGACTATCCTGATTTGGTGAAGAAATATATCGGCTCGGTTGTGCCGGTTGCCGATAATTATTTCGCGGCTTTGAATTCGGCTGTCTTTACCGACGGATCATTCGTTTATATTCCAAAGGGGGTTCGCTGCCCGATGGAATTATCGACCTATTTCCGCATTAACGAGGCCAATACAGGCCAGTTTGAACGGACTTTGATCATTGCCGAAGATGAATCCTATGTCAGCTATCTAGAAGGCTGTACGGCACCGCAACGCGATGAAAATCAGCTTCATGCTGCGGTTGTCGAACTGGTGGCGATGGATGATGCCGAAATCAAATATTCAACTGTGCAGAACTGGTATCCGGGTGATGAAAACGGCCGTGGCGGTATCTATAACTTTGTGACCAAGCGCGGCGCATGCCGTGGTGACCGGTCCAAAATCTCATGGACACAGGTTGAAACCGGATCAGCGATCACTTGGAAATATCCATCTTGTATTCTGCAAGGCAAGGATTCGGTTGGCGAGTTTTATTCGGTTGCGCTGACCAATAATCTCCAGCAGGCCGATACTGGCACCAAAATGATCCATATTGGCGAAGGCAGCCGGTCAACGATCATTTCAAAAGGTATTTCGGCAGGCCGGTCGCAAAATTGCTATCGCGGTCTTGTTCGCATTCAGCCTGGTGCTGAAAATGCGCGTAATTTCACCCAATGTGACTCGCTTCTTGTTGGCGATAAATGCGGGGCGCATACGGTTCCCTATATCGTTTCGCGTAATCCAAGCGCCAAAATTGAACATGAGGCCACCACCTCGCGCATTTCCGAAGACCAGCTTTTTTATTGTCAGCAGCGCGGCATCTCAACCGAAGATTCGGTGTCGCTGATCGTCAATGGATTTTGCAAGGAAGTGATGAAAGAACTGCCAATGGAATTTGCGGTGGAAGCCCAAAAGCTTATTGGCATCAGCCTTGAAGGTTCGGTTGGCTAAAACCAAACCAAAAAATAACTAGATATAATTGGAAAAGACTTATGGCACCTTTACTTGAAATTAGAGACCTCCACGCCTCGGTTGGTGATACGCCAATCCTGAAAGGCATTAACTTAACGATCAATGCTGGTGAAATTCACGCCATCATGGGGCCGAATGGGTCGGGCAAAAGCACCATGTCCTATGTGCTTGCTGGCCGTGACGGCTATGAGGTCACGGGCGGTGATATTCTAATGAATGGCGTTTCGATGTTGGAAATGGAATCAGATGAACGCGCCCTTGCTGGCATGTTTCTGGCTTTTCAATATCCGGTAGAATTACCGGGTGTTGGCGGCATGAGCTTTTTGCGCGCCGCGGTTAATGCCCGCCGGATCGAAGCTGGCGAAGATGAAATCGACCAGCTGGAATTTGTAAAGCTGGTTCGTGCCAAGGCAAAACATCTTAGCATCAATGACGATATGCTAAAGCGGGCGGTGAATGTTGGCTTTTCTGGTGGCGAGAAGAAACGCTATGAGATTTTGCAGATGGCGCTTCTCGAGCCGGTTCTTTCAGTTCTTGATGAAACCGATTCAGGGCTTGATGTTGACGCATTGAAAATTGTCTCTGACGGCGTGAATCTATTGCGTGATCCAGCCCGAAGCATGCTTGTGATCACCCATTACCAGCGTTTGCTAAACCATATTGTGCCTGACTATGTTCATATTTTGGCTGGTGGCAAAATCCGCCGCACTGGCGGCAAAGAACTTGCACTTGAAGTAGAGGAGTCGGGTTATGTCGGCATCGACGATGCAGCCTAATTTAGACCAGCTGGCCGGATTGACCGGCGTTCGGGCAGGGGCGTTAACGCGCTGGCAGGAAACAGGCTGGCCACATAGCCGGGTTGAACAATGGCGGTTTACCCGCTTGGCGAGCGTTGAAAAAATGGATCTTCGTCCAGCTTCGGCTGTTGCAGCGGCGGGAACCGCAGCCATTTCGGCTGAATTGCCAGAAAATGCCGTGACCCTGTCTTTTAGCAATGGCGTTTTGGACATTGCCGGTCTTGCCGCTTTGCCCGATGGCGTAACCGTCAGCTTTTTGAACGAGAATGACACGGCCCTTGCCGCGCTTGCCGCATCGGTGCCGGCGTCGCATCCGGTTAGCGACCTGTCGCTGGCCGTGATGACAAGCGGCCTGCATTTAGAGATTGCGGGCAAGGTTGATGTGCCGATCATTTTGGCCTTTACTGGTGATGATAATGGGGTGTCCTCGCATCCGGTTGTGTCCATCAAGCTTGCTGATGGTGCTTCGGCGGTGCTGGCTGAATGGCATCAATCGGCTGTTGGTTTGTCAGCGCCATTGATGGCAATCGAGGTTGGTGACAAGGCGCGTCTTGATTATGCCAAGGTACAGCATGACTCAGCGCAAAGCGCACACCTGGCGGCAACTGGCTTAACGCTTGGTGAAGGTTCGGTTTTCGAGGGGTTCCAGATTTCCGTTGGCGGTCAATTGGCGCGCCTTGAAACACACATCACTTTGTTGGGTGAAAATGCTGACTGCACCTTATCGGCAATCTATCTTGGTCGAGCCAATCAGCACCATGATATCACTACCAATATGAACCATGCCAAAGGGCATTGCCTGTCAAATCAGATTATCCGCGGGGTTCTTGATGATTCGGCGCGTGGTGTGTTTCAGGGCAAGGTGCATGTTGCACCAGATGCACAAAAGACCGATGGCCAGCAGATGAGCCGTGCCTTGCTTTTGTCGCGCAAAGCCGAAGCCGACGCCAAGCCCGAATTGGAAATCTATGCGGATGATGTTTTGTGCGCGCATGGGGCAACGGTTGGCGAACTTGATGAAACCCAGCTTTTCTATCTGACAAGCCGCGGTATTGATCGGGATACGGCGCGTGGAATGTTGATCTCGGCATTTCTTGATGATGCCATTGACAGCATTAGCCACCCCGCATTGGCAGACATGTTGCGGCCGGTGACGACCGCATGGATGACGGCGTCAAACCGTTCTGAAATCGGAGATAAATAATGTATGCAAATGCCGCAGATACCAGCATGGCTACCAATATGACTGGCGGATATGATATCGAAAAAATCCGGTCTGATTTTCCAATCTTGTCGCGTAAAATTCATGGCAAGCCATTGGTTTATCTTGATTCTGCGGCATCGGCGCAAAAACCAAAAGTGGTGATTGATGCGTTGGTTTCGGCCTATTGCGATACATATTCAAATGTCCATCGCGGCCTGCATTTCCTGTCTGAGGCGTCAACCGATGCCTATGAGGCGGTGCGTGGCAAGGTTGCGCATTTCATTGGCGCAAAATCAGGTGATGAAATCGTGCTGACCGCTGGTGCAACAATGGCGTTGAACATGATCGCACAATGCTGGGCCTTGCCAAGATTAAAGGCAGGTGACGAGATTTTGATCAGCATTGCCGAACATCACGCGAATATCGTGCCGTGGCAGATGGTGGCTGAAAAGACCGGTGCGGTTCTTCGTGCCTTTCCGGTTGATGAAGATGGCAGTTTCAATATGACGGCCTTTACCGACATGATCACAGCCCGAACCAAAATTGTGTCAGTACCGCATGTCTCAAATGTGCTTGGCACCGTTTTTCCGGTTGCTGAAATGGCCAAGATCGCGCATGACGCCAATGCGCTTATGGTTGTTGATGGTTGTCAGGGCGTTGTTCATATGCCGGTTGATGTTCAGGCCTTGGACGCTGATTTCTATGTCTTTTCGGCGCATAAGCTCTATGGGCCGAATGGTGTTGGCATTCTGTGGGGCAAGGCTGAAATTCTAGCCGAATTACCGCCATTTTTGGGTGGCGGCGATATGATTGACCGTGTGACCATCGAAAAATCTACCTATGCTTTGCCGCCGCATCGTTTTGAGGCGGGAACACCGGCCATTGCCGAAACCATTGCCCTTGGGGCGGCGGTTGATTATGTGCAATCGATTGGCATGGAGGCTATTCGGTCGCATGAACAAGATATTCTGTCCTATGCGCATCAGCGGCTTTTGGCGGTTGATGGCTTGCGCCTGATTGGTACGGCCGTCGGAAAATCGGGTGTTGTATCCTTTACGATGGATTGTGCCCACCCGCATGATATTTCAACAATCATTGATAATGATGGTGTGGCCATTCGTGCTGGCCATCATTGCGCCCAGCCCTTGATGGATTTCTATGATCTTCCATCAACCGCGCGGGCATCGGTCGGCATCTATACCACGCGTGAAGAATTTGACGCTTTGGCAATTTCGCTGGAAAAAGTGAACCGGATTTTCGCATAGGGGCGGGGTGATGACACAAGATCACAAAACCAAAACAGCCGCGCCAGATGATGCCGGTCTTGATAATGACGGTCCGGCTCTTGATGGTCCGGGTCTTGCCGATTTTCTGCCCGATACCAGTAATGGCTATATTGCCAAGGCTGGCGCTGCGCTTGAAAATCCGGCTGGACAGGCCGATCCGGTGGCCGTTGAAGATGCGCTGAAATCGGTTCATGATCCGGAAATTCCGGTGAATATTTATGATCTTGGTCTGATCTATGATGTTGAACGGCGGCAAAATGGTGATGTTTATGTTACCATGTCATTGACGGCACCCGGCTGTCCGGTTGCTGGTGAAATGCCAGGGCAGGTGGCGCGGGCATTGGCTGCGGTTGACGGCGTTGGCGAAGTTTCGGTCGAATTGGTCTGGAGCCCGCCTTGGACACCAGAGCGTATGAGCGATGATGCACGCCTTGCTTTGGATTTTTAAATGAGCGGTTCGCAAAAGACCGACTATTTGGAGCTTGAAAAATATGTTTGACCCAACAAAACCAATTGTGACCTTGACCGAAGCTGCGACCGGCCATGTTCAACGTTTGATGGCGCGGGCTGACAATGATGTGATTGGTCTTCGTGTCGGGGTGAAAACGGCGGGCTGTTCGGGCATGCAATATGATGTTCAATTTGCCACCGAGCAAAAGCCATTTGAAGATAAAATCGAACAGGACGGTGTGACCTTATTTATTGACCCAACCGCCGTGATGTTTTTGATTGGCTCGCAAATGGATTGGCAGGAAGATAAGTTTTCCGCCAAATTTGTTTTCAGTAATCCCAATGAAATTGCCCGCTGTGGCTGTGGTGAGAGCTTTTCAGTTGCAACACCATCCTAAACCCTAGCGCGTTTTAACGATTGTAAGGCAGCTATGGCTTCGTCCAATTTACGCAAAACGGCGTCGCTTCTTCGTGCGCTGATGCATTACACCGCCCCGCGTGGTGATAATAAAATCCGTGTGCGGATTGGTGCTGCCTTTGCCTGTCTTTTTGCGGCGAAAAGCTCGAACATGGTCACTCCGCTTTTGTATGGGGCGGCGGTTGATCTGGTGAATGGCGATCCTGGCTTTGCCATGTCGGCTTTGATGTTTCTTGTTGGTGGCTATGCGTTGGCGCGGCTTGGCCAGCAGGTGTTTAGCGAGGCCAAACAATATCTTTTTGCCAAGGTGGCACAACGCGCTGTTCGTGGCGCGGCATTGAACGCCTTTCGCTATCTTCATAAATTATCGCTTCAATTCCATATGGATCGCCAAACTGGCGGCATGACCCGTGCGATTGATCGCGGTGCCAAGGGGATTGAATTTCTACTGACGATCGCCTTTTTCGAGGTTTTGCCGCTTTTTGTCGAAGTGGCGTTTGTCAGCATCATCATGTGGCATTTATTTGGTGGGTTTTACGCGGGTGTTACCTTTTTAACCGTTGCGGCCTATGTCTATTTCACCATTCGCGTCACCGAATGGCGGATCAGGTTTCGCCGTGAAATGAACACGGCTGATGAAGCCGCTGCAACCCGCGCAGTTGATTCCTTGCTGAATTACGAAACCGTCAAATATTTCAATGCTGAAGATGTTGAGGCAGCGCGCTATGATTCGGCGATGGCCGATTATGAGGTAATGGCGGTTCGGTCACGCACATCGCTGTCAGTCGTTAATATTGGGCAGGGAACCATCATTGCATTTGGCCTAATGGCGGTTATGGCAATGGCGGGTGCTGATATTCAAAAGGGCAATTTGACCGTTGGCGATTTTGTTGCGGTGAATACCTATCTTTTGCAGCTTTATCTGCCGCTTAATTTCCTTGGCTGGGTGTATCGTGAATTGCGCCAAGCGCTTGTTGATATGGAACGGATGTTTGGCTTGCTTGATGAAGAACCGGGCATTGCCGACAAGCCAGCGGCAAAACCGATCAAGATTGATGGTGGCGAGCTGATTTTTGACAATGTGCATTTTGCCTATGGTGACCGACCAATTTTAAAAGGCGTCAGCTTTACCGTTAAGCCCGGTAAACGTGTTGCGATTGTCGGGCCAAGCGGGTCGGGAAAAACCACCATTTCACGGCTGTTATTCCGGTTTTATGATCCGGTATCGGGCGCGGTTCGTCTTGATGGGCAGGATCTTCGCGATGTAACGCAGGCCAGCGTTCGTGCGGCCATTGGTGTGGTGCCACAAGATACGGTGATGTTCAATTCAACGATTGGCTATAATATTGGCTATGGGCGCAATGGTGCGAGCCAAAACGATATTGCCGCAGCGTCAAAAATGGCCTCGATTGACCAATTCATTGCTGGTTTGCCTGATGGCTATGACACGATGGTTGGGGAACGCGGACTGAAATTATCCGGCGGTGAAAAACAGCGTGTTGCGATTGCGCGCGCCATTTTGAAAAAACCGTCAATCTTTTTGTTTGATGAGGCAACCTCGGCATTGGATAGCCGCACTGAAAAAGAAATCCAGCATGCGCTTGATACTGTGTCGAAAAGTCAAACCACCTTGGTAATTGCGCATCGGCTATCGACAATTGTGAATGCTGATGAAATTATCGTCCTTGCCGAAGGCGAAATTATCGAGCGCGGAACCCATCGCCAGCTTTTGTCGCAAAAAGGGTTATATGCGCAAATGTGGGAACGCCAATCATCAGGGTTTCACGATGATGAACTGCCATCTAACATCATGCATGACAAAGCCGGTTTGCAGGGGGTTTAGCCATAATGTTTGATTGGGCGCGTTCGGCGGGTTTGCCAATGCTTGGTGGCCATGATTTTTATGTCTATCATCGTGATGCGTCGGTTCGGGCGCATTTCTGGCCAGCCGGTCAGGCCGCGCGGGATCCGGATGAAAAATATGTTGTTCAAGCCACTGCGCCTGCCCCGTCAAACGCGCATAAAACCATTGTCATCCTTCCCGGATTTACCGAATTTTGCGAAAAATACAGTGCCGAAGTCCTGCATTTCCATGAAAAGGGCTATCACGTTTTGATCATTGATTGGCCCGGACAAGGTCAGTCAGGCCATTTTGGCCGACATCCGCTTGCGGTTCATTGTACCGATTTTGATCATCACCTATCGGCGCTTGATGCGGTGATTTCGGCTGTTGGTCTGGATGGGCATGAACTCGTGCTTTTTGGCCATTCGATGGGCGGGCATCTTGCGCTTCGCTATGCCGCATGGCGCCCCTATAAGGTCGCGGCGGTAATCTTGTCGGCACCAATGATGGCTCCGCCAGTCATGCCGGTCTGGCTAATCCGGCTAACCAGCTATGTTCTTGGTAGTCTTGGTCTTGCCCGATCGCACCCCCCATTTCACCGCGTATTGTCTTTGGACTGGGTGCGGCATTACCGGCCGGAAAATGTGCTGACGCGATATCCAAAAGGATATGAGGATCAATTTGTTTGGTTCGATGATGCGCCCGAATTGCGCCGCAGCGGGCCAACCATTGGCTGGGTTAGCGCGGCCTATCACTCTTGTGCGCTTTATACGTTAAATCCCGACTGGTTAGCCGCGCTTGATTTGCCGGTTCTGGCTTTTGTGGCTGGTGATGAGCGTGTTGTCTTTGCGCCAGCAACCGATAGCAGTCTTTCCCATATCAGAAATCTTGAGCGTATTGTCTTTGATGGTGCGCGGCATGAATTAACCCGCGAATTGCCCGAAGTAACCGACGCTTTATGGCATCATGTTGATCTGTTTTTAGCGCGGCTTGACACCGCCTATAGCTATGAGATTGACGATAATTAGCCGGTTTTTTCAGTGCTATTAGCGTTTTCGCCGCCGTTGGGGCCGTAAAACATCACCCATGTCGACATTGTGTCGCCGAAATCGGTAAAGCGATGCGGCAGGCCGGCTGGCACAAACAAGAAATCACCTGGGCTAAATGATATAATTTCATCACCCATTTCGAAGTTTCCATGACCTTCGATGATGACATAGCATTCGTCGCGATCATGCGGTTTTTGATGATCGGTTGTCATGGGTTGATACACTTCGACAACAAGGCTGCCATGCGTGAATAAGATGCTGAATGGCGTGGTGTTTTCGCCGCTGCTGGCCTGTTTCAGGCTAAGCGCGCGCCTTGCCTGCGTCACGTCAAGATGCTTTGCCTTTGTCATGACCATCACCATGCTTTGAAAAACTGCATGGTTAGGATATCAAAAGCGTCTTAAAATTTGATTAAATTTGCATCATATTTTGGCTCAAGACCATCACGGCTCAGGTTAGGAATTGTTCTCTTGTGGCGCGCTCGGACAGCGAAAAGCCCGGATCATATAAAAGCTTAAGCGTAATATCATTGGCCTGTTCAACAGCAACGCGGGTCACATGCCGAATTTCGGCGCTATCAGCGCTGGCGCTTACCGGACGGAATTCATGTTCAAGAACATCAAGGATCACTTTTGATACATCGGGCAATAATGCACCCCGCCAGCGCCGTGGCCGAAAAGCCGAAATTGGCGTTAGCGCCATTAACCCGCCGCCAAGCGGGATGACCGGACCTTGTGCTGATAAATTATAAGCGGTTGATCCTGCTGGGGTTGCAACAAGAATACCGTCACAAACAAGGCATTCCATTTGCTGTTTATCATTCACCGAAATGGCGATATGCGCCGCATTATGCGTTTGCCGTAATAATGACACTTCATTGATTGCCAATGCGTCATGCGTGCTGCCATCGCGTGCTGTTGCGGTCATCCGCAACGGATGCAAAGGTGCGGTTTCGGCAGCGGCAACCCGATCAGGCAAATCATCATTTTCGTAATTATTCATCAAAAACCCAAGCCGCCCGCAATTCATGCCAAAAACAGGCAAGCCATATGACAATGAATCCTGCAACACATGCAACATATGCCCATCACCGCCAAGCGCAACAATATGGGTCGCGTCCTCGATTTTGGTCTGACCATAAAGTCCGGTCAGCTGCGTAAGGCGAAGTTTGGCCTCATCATGTTCAGAAGCGCTAAAATGGAGTTTCATGACCACCTGCTATCATAGGACCAATGGTTGGGATAATCTTAATGCATGGCTTATCATAGAGTTTTTGCCGCTCAAAGGCAAAACCACTTGCCAATTGGCACCGATATCGGCCATCTTCACCGAATGAGCAATTCCCCATTTCTAATTCAGCCAAATCCAGATACCCCCGGCCTGTCACAGCCGGTTGAGGGGGTCAATGAAACCGGTCAGCCAGTTACCTTGCCCGTGGTGACGGAAAAACCCATCACCTTGTTTTTGAACCGCCAAGAAATTGTGACCTCAATGACGCTTGGTGACTGGGTGCCGGAACTGGCCGTTGGCTATTTCTTGAACCAGAACATGCTTCAGCGCGATGATGAAATCACCGGCATTGATGTTGATGATGATCTTGGCGTGGTGATTGTGCGCACTGCGCGCGAAACCGATTTTGAAGCCAAGATGAAACGGAAAATCCGCACTAGCGGCTGTGCTGAAGGCACCGCCTATGGCGATATGATGGAACGGTTTGACGATATAGCGCTTGATAAGGATGCCCGTTTCAATGCCAGTTGGCTGATCGAACTGTCAAAGGCAATCAATACCGCGCCAAGCCTTTATTTAAGTGCTGGTGCCATTCATGGCTGTGTGCTGTGCCAGAAAAACCGGCCGCTTGTCTATATGGAAGATATCGGGCGGCATAATGCGGTTGATAAGATTGCTGGCTGGATGTTTTTGAATAACGCATCACCGCATGACAAGGTGTTTTACACAACCGGACGGCTGACCACGGAAATGGTGATCAAAACCGTGCAAATGCAGATTCCGGTTTTGGTGTCGCGCTCGGGCTTTACCGCTGCGGCGGTTGATCTGGCACGGCAGGCGGGATTGACGCTGATTGGCCGCGCAAAGGGCAAAAGATTCATCGCTTTATCGGGCATTGAACGGATCATTTTTGACAGTGGTGATGCGGCTGATGTGGCCGACAGCCCATCACGTCAACGCGCCGCCCAGCAGGATGAACGCTAATGACCCGAAAATCAGCAATCATATTGCTTGCCGGTGGGCAGGCGCGGCGCATGGGTGGCGGCGATAAAAACCTGATTGAATTGGCCGGTAAACCGGTTTTGCGCCATGTTCTTGACCGTGTTGATTTTGCCAACCGGCCGATCATGCTGAATGCGAATGGTGATCCGGCGCGCTATGCCGATTTTGGCTTGCCGGTCTGCGCTGATGTGATTGACGGTTATGCAGGGCCGTTGGCGGGCATTTTGACCGGCCTTGAATGGGTCGCGGCAAATCAGGCTGATTGCACCCATATGGTCAGCCTTGCCACCGATGCACCTTTTTTGCCAATTGATTTGATTGCGCGGCTTGAATCGGCGCTTGATGATGGGGCTGATATTGCTCAGGCCATGTCATATACGCGCCGCCATCCGGTCTTTGCCATCTGGCCGGTGGCGCTGGCTGGTGCGCTTCGCAAGGCGGTAATTGATGACGGATTACGCAAAATTGATGATTTTACCGCGCGCTATCATTGCGTGACGGTTGAATTTGTGGGAACGCCCGATCCTTTTATGAATTTAAACCGGCCTGATGATTTTGATCTGGCGATTGAATTTTTGGCCAAGCCATCGCAAGATGGGTAACGCATCATAAAACTGACGCTGATCTGGCTTTTCGTCTCAAAACCGGTTATTAGACTGCTGTTCGACCTGTCAGGGCAAGAGGAGCCGCACGCGCATGACCAATCAGGTAATTGCATCGGCAAAGACATTATTTTCTGCTTATCGCGAAGCCTTGACAGGCCTTGAGGCCGGTCTTGGGTCGGATTTTTCCAAAACCGTTGATTTAATGAAGGCCAGCACTGGCCATGTTGTTGTTTGCGGCATGGGGAAATCGGGCATTATTGGCCGAAAAATTTCAGCAACATTGGCATCAACAGGAACACCATCATTGTTTTTGCATCCGGCCGAGGCCATTCATGGCGATCTTGGCATGGTGCGCCGCGGCGATATTGTGCTGTTGATATCCTATTCGGGCAGTACCGAAGAAATTGTGCGGCTGTTGCCGGCGTTCAAAAGACTGGATGCACGATTGATTGCGATGACTGGTAATCCGTCAAGCATCATTGCAACAAGCGCCGAAATCAGCCTTGATATCTCGGTTGATCGCGAAGCTTGCCCGTTGAATCTGGCACCAACAACATCCAGTCTAAATTCGCTTGTTCTTGGTGATGCGATTGCTGTTGCCCTGATGGAGGCGCGCGGCTTTCAAGAAAGCGACTTTGCCAACACCCATCCGGGCGGTGCGCTTGGTCGCCGGTTATTGACGCGTGTTCGTGATAAGATGCGATCCCAGAACCTGCCTTTTGTCGATGCAACGGCGTCGGTTCAAGATGCGCTGTTGGTGATGACTGAAGGTCGTCTTGGGCTTGCATTGGTTGGCAGCCGTGACAAATTATCCGGCGTGATCACCGATGGCGATTTACGCCGCTTGCTGGTCAATGGTGCCGATTTGAAAAGCACCAAGGTTTGTGATGTTGCCAGCCCAGTGCCGTTAACGATTGGCCCTGACGAGATGATGGGGGCGGCTGAGGCAAAAATGCTGGAATCGAGGGTGCAATGTCTTGTGGTGATTGCCGAGACTGGCCATGTCGATGGTGTGATCCAGATTTATGAATAGGCATTTAGGCCGTTTTTCACGGTGATATCATCCGGTTTTAATCCAATTTTTTTCTACTAGCCTTTGTTTTTGGGCGGATAAATATTATGAAGCTCGACGCCTTTGACTATAGCCTTCCCGCTGAAAAAATTGCCACAAAACCGGCTGATCCACGCGAATCTGCCCTTTTGCTTGACCTGTCAGGTGTTGGCATTACCGACCGCCATATTGGCGATATGCCAGCATTGCTTCGTGCGGATGATATTTTGATTGTCAATAATACCCAAGTGATTCCTGCCCGCCTTGAGGGGCGGCGTGGGCAGGCGAAAATCAGCGTGACGCTTCATAAACGTGAATCGGATCATATTTGGCGCGTTTTCGCCAAACCGGCCAAGAAATGCCGCATTGATGATGTTATTATTTTTGCCGATGATTTTGCCGCAACGGTGCTTGGTCGTGGCGAAGGCGGCGATGTCGAGCTTGGCTTTATCAATCCGGCAACTGCGGCTTGTTTGACAAGGCTTGAACTTGACGCCTGTCTTGATCGTTATGGCAGCATGCCTTTGCCGCCCTATATCGCCCGCCCAGATGGCGCCGAACCAGCCGACCGGCAAGATTACCAAACCATGTTTGCCCGCCATCGTGGGGCGGTGGCGGCGCCAACAGCCGGACTGCATTTCACCGATAATCTGGCCAAAGCCATTGCCGCTACCGGCGCACGCATTCTGCCAGTCACGCTGCATGTTGGCGCGGGCACTTTCCTGCCGGTGACAGCTGATGATATCAAAGATCACAAGATGCATAGTGAATGGGGCCAGATCAGCGCCGAAACCGCAACCGCCATTGCCGAGGCGCGTGCCAAAGGCGGGCGGGTCATTGCTGTTGGCACAACCAGCTTGCGAATTCTTGAGGCCTGCTATCAGCAACATGGTGCGGTGATCGAATTTGCCGGTGAAACCGATATTTTCATCACACCCGGATATGAGTTCGGCGTCATTGACGCATTATTGACGAATTTTCACCTACCAAAATCAACCTTGCTGATGCTTGTCAGCGCCTTTGCTGGCATGCAAAAAATTGCCATGGCTTACCGCCATGCCATTGCCAATGATTACCGCTTTTTCTCTTATGGCGATGCCTGTTTTATGACACGCAACCCATCTCCTGATATCATCGTCAGTATTGCCGCCATTGCTGATCAATAATGGCCAGCCTTGCTGCTTTCAAATCAATCAACGGATTTTGCCATGTCTGAACAAACTGAAAAATTTGGGTTTACCCTGAAGGCCACTGATGGCACGGCGCGTCGGGGTCGTTTGACCACCGCATGGGGCGCGGTTGAAACGCCGGTTTTTATGCCGGTTGGCACCGCCGCCACGGTAAAGGGCATGATGCCGGATTCGGTAAAATCAACCGGTGCCAGCATCATTTTGGCAAATACCTATCATCTTATGCTTCGCCCCGGGGCCGAACGTGTTGCGCGGCTTGGCGGGGTTCGCAAAATGATGGGATGGGACGGCCCGCTATTGACAGATTCCGGTGGGTTTCAAGTGATGTCGCTTGGCCCGCTTCGCAAGCTTGATGAAGATGGGGTGACTTTTAAATCGCATCTTGATGGCAGCAAGCACCGGCTTACACCCGAACGCTCTACCGAGATTCAGCATCTTCTTGATGCAACCATCACAATGGCCTTTGATGAATGTACGCCATTTCCGGCAACCAAGCCGGTTGCCGCTGAATCAATGGCTTTGTCGATGCGATGGGCCAAACGGTCACGCAGCGCGTTTCAGGCACGAACCGGTTATGGCCAGTTTGGCATTGTCCAAGGGTCGGTGTTTCCTGATTTGCGGGCCGAGTCTGTTGCTGCGCTTGAGGAAATTGATTTCGAAGGCTATGCCGTTGGCGGGCTTGCCGTTGGCGAAGGGCAGCAAGCAATGTTTGAAACGCTTGAGGTTACAACGCCGTTGATGCGGCAGGACAAGCCACGCTATCTGATGGGAGTTGGCAAGCCTGCTGATATTGTTGGTGCTGTTGCGCGTGGAATTGACATGATGGACTGTGTTCTTCCAAGCAGGTCTGGTCGCACAGGCCAGGTGTTCACTCGTCGCGGTGTAGTGAACATTAAAAATGCACGACACCAAGATGATCCGCGACCATTGGATGACACTTGCAACTGCCCTACGTGTAGTAACTATTCCCGTGCCTATCTGCACCACGTATTTAGAAGTCAAGAGATAATTAGTTCAATGTTGCTTACCTGGCATAACTTGCATTATTTTCAGGAGCTTATGCAGAATATGCGGGATGCGATTGAGGTTAATTCGTTTGCTGATTTTGAAGCAAGTTTTTATAGCCAAAAAAAACCAAACATAAGATCAATTGTTAGTAGTGACAAAATGGAAATGGTGAATCTAATTAAAGCAAAAATGATTTCAGGTGTAAAACGAGTTAAAAAAGGTAATAAACAGCCTGATCTTGGTAAAACAATGAACAAAGCGGTAGT